>Ga0209425_10004483_pt1 | contig 14180 bp, 21 predicted proteins | sample COG_05_FD_184749 | JGI IMG/M metagenome (GOLD analysis project Ga0209425, IMG submission 184749) | Pelagic Microbial community sample from North Sea - COGITO 998_met_05 (SPAdes) (version 2) | ecosystem: Environmental > Aquatic > Marine > Neritic zone/Coastal water | place: Helgoland, sampling... | reverse complement strand
TTACTACATCAATTTCAGGCCACTGACCTATGAATGTAGCTGGACCCTGTAATACTTTAAATATTTCGTTTTTTACAGGTTCCGTATTTATGTCTATTTCTACCACGTCATCGATTTCCTCGTGTATTAATACAGCTTTCGTCATCTAAGATATGTAAATAAAAAAGTTGTTATTAATATATGGAGATATCCTTAAAATTTGCAATACTCTTACTGATTGTCGCCGCCGTGCTTATTGAATGTAACGAGAAGTATTACGTCGGAGTCACTCATCTACTACAACTGGATTCACACTGGAAGGGTGTCAGGAAACATTCAAATGATGGTAATAGAGTTAGAGATCCTTTCAATACATGCTCACCTGAATCATATGACGAGTGTGCTAGAAAAGCGATGCCCCACTTAAGTCGCTATTAATTTATCATAAAAAATAAAATGTCGAGGGAATTTGTAACTAAGAGATTATCGGAATTAATCGATTTACCTATAGATGATACCAGATGTGTTAATTTCGAGAAATCTATTTATAACTGGGCAATCAAAAAATCTAACAGTGTAGGTGATACACCTGCATCCGATAATCATCGCCATGTAAATAGGTATAAGACTAAGTTTCTCGAGATTCAGAGCTGTCTTAGAAACTCTGAATCACTGAAGACGAGAATACTCAATGGTCAGCTGAAAGCATACAACATCGTTAATACACCACCCAATTTTTTATGGCCGGAGGGTCCCCTGGCGCGTGAAATGAAAAAGAGTATGGAGAGAAACGAGGTAAAGGAAGGTAATTTTGTATTGAAAGACCCGGATTACAAGGGGGCATTTAAATGTGGAAAATGTAGAGATTGGAAAACTACGTATTATGAGATGCAAACGAGGTCAGCCGATGAACCCATGACCGTGTTTATTACTTGTCATATATGCAAGTCTAATTGGAAAGTCTAATTGGAAATCTTAATTGCATACTTAGAGTCCGTGAGATCTGTATCCATATCTCCTACGGATATCATATAATTATACTTGGATTGTCGTTTATATATCGATTTTCCTGAGGGAGGAGTAAATACTAATTCATCGTATGTAATATTCAATTTACTTAACTCACTTTGAGTGCTTTTTACGTTATTCTGAAACCCTGGTCTCGCTGTAATAATGACCATTTTATAACCCATTTTTTGCAACTGTACATATAGTTTATACACATTCTCCTTGATTTCACCTGTACTAGAATCAATGAGGGTATCGTCAATATCAAACATCGCTGCATCATTAGAACTTTTAGCGGGTGATATATTCATTAATATAACGTGAGAAAATGTTACTTTAAGAATAAAACAAGTAAATAACACATGGAAGGTCAATTAATAGATGTTGAATACGTGGAAGGCTTTTCTGAGATATGCAAAATTAAAGCTGTACATCCTCACGTATATGACGTTTATTCATTAGTATTTCAAGAAGACGAGATTGCTTATAAATTTGATTACGACTCACCACATTCTATACCTCGCGATTCCGTTTCAGGGTATTACGATTCTCAACGTTTAGAAGATACGGGAAATTACGTATTGCGGTCAGACGGTATACATTACGACTGTTTAGACGATTCAGATTTCGATTTGGACTATGAACAAGACCCTGACGAGACAGACGAATCTGATAATGAATCCGATATAAGTTTATATGATGAACAAGAATACGAGTTTGAATAATATATTTATATATTATAAAATAATGTTCCTGACGACCAATGCGTTTATTAAACAGATGGGAGCTTCTCTCATAGGTATTATTTTTATTGCTCTTGTTTTATGGTTGATAGATTACCTTTCGAAAAAACAATCAGGCGGGGGCATAGATCGGAATAAAGGAAAGTGATTATTTTATTTGTATAAGATATAAAACAATGGCCAAGGCTAATTTATACAACAAGACCATGGGCACTATCGCCTTTATTGGATTGCTTATACTTGTAGGTGCGTCTGTATATGGCGTGGCTCATAAAATGACAGGTGGCCCCAAGGCCGCCGAAAAGTACGGATGTGGAAAACATGGTAAGGAAGGGTACGCTACCAAGTGTTGTGGAATGTAAACATACTTAAACGAAAATCGCGTTAAGTAGATAAGATGGCACCGTATACACCACCAAATACGCATTATAGCCAAATGGACGTCTCTGATTATTCAGAGAATGATCTTTATAAGTTTATCGGTAAAAAAGGTAAACGATTTTACTGGCTGACTAAATTTCTTGATCTTTCGTACATTTGGTATGATAAGAATCGCAAGGTGATTGAATTATGGGGGCCGTATAGTTCTCTTCAAAATTTCCAGGCTCATCACGTAATTGGATGTGAATTGGATTATTGTTGCGGTAGAGTGTGAGTAAATGGAACTTAAGTTAGAGAATAGATTTATAATATTAATATAGATGTTGAAAAGACCCACTCGTCGTTTTCACCCACCACCCACACCTTTCGTTCGACCTGTGAAAGGTGTAGTTGCCGATATAATTAATAACAACTCTTCAATCGAACGTACACCAATTAAAAAGTTTTCGGTGCAAAACGCTGATAATTATGTAGAAGCACTTCGTAAAAATTATGAAACATACAATGTACCGTTTAAAAAACCGGATGTAATTGAAAGTGTTTGTAGGTACCCGGACATAAAAGCTCCAGAGAAACATGTTGATTTCGTGGACAAGGTTTACGTGAAATGGACCATATTAAAATCCGGAAAAGTAAGACTAAAGATTATTCCACATTTTCTTATACTATGGGATACGTATTATTCTAAATGTGAAACACCCCCTTTAAAGAATGTGATTGCAGCGTATAAGGCTGTTGGATATTCTGACGTATTTATCGAGCAAATTCATAAAAATGCAAAAAAGCGCGTCGAATTTACGAAAAAACTTACCAGTATAATTGAAAAAATTTTCGACAAATCGAATACAAGAAGGAAGATTGTAAAGGCGAAACCCGTACCTATAGTTGAGAAAGAGGACGACGCCCCTCCCCCAGAAGATGACGAGGACGATGACGACGATGCACCCGAAGAAGATGAAAGGTTAGTAGATGAGGAGGAGGAGGATGCCGATGATACAGTGATGGAAGACGTTGGTGTAGATGACTTCGATGAATAATGTTACTTAAGTTAGAAGTTTAATATAAAGATTTCAGTATCAAAAATAACATGGGCTACATCGCATGGGATACAGAAACGTCTGGTCGTCCACCAAAAAATGTCGACCAGGTTACTCCTGAGACATACCATTTATTCAGTGGGTGTAGAATGGCTTCTATAGCCGCAGTCCAATTTTCGTTGCATGGTCGAGAAATTGAATCTCTTCATTCTATTGTGTACCCAGATGGATATACGTTAGGTTCGCATTCAGAAGATACACAAGGAGCTACGCATATTCATAAGATTACACATTCGCATGCTTTATGTAATGGTTTACCTTTCATTCAAGTATACAAAAAATTTGTTGATTTTATCGAGAAATCGAGATGCACCACACTCGTTGCTCATAACGCGAGTTTCGATAAGAATGTTTTGTTTAGCGAATGTTACAGATATGGATTATCTACAGAACCGTTCGAAAGCTTAAATTTTGTATGTTCACTTGATATGGCTAAGATGTCTTACTTGGACACAGCTGATAATAAATGTCAAACGTTATTTAAACATATTACGGGTGAAGGATTTAACGCCCACGATGCTTTGGAAGATTCACGTGCATGTGGAGTTATTTACTCTATTGTACGTGATATAAAGTTCAAGTGTACACCTAATGGGTTGGATACTATCAATATTAATGTATCAGACGTTCCATCAATCTCCGGTGCGAATTGGTTTAAAAAGCCTATAGATATTGCTAAAATAGTGATATCTAACTATTATTCCCTAACCGACCGTGGTATAAGGCGAAATGATATTGTTCATAGGTTTCAAAGGGAAAATAACGCGGTATACAGAATTATTGTCGATGCTCTATTGTTTCAATCTAAGCGTATTAGGGACGTTGAAAATAAGGTAAAGGCCGTTAACGTTCAACTTGGATTGAAAACCAATTTAAATGATACGAAAAAAACTCTTATATGCGAATATATAAGAGATACATTATATTGTAAGATTGGTAACAAAATTTCCAACAAGAAATACTACAAACATCATATATGCACTATTCATGGTACAAAATATGTACTCACCGGATATGTTGATAAGCTAATCACAGATTCACTGGGAAAAAGTGTAATTGTGGATGTAACTGATCGTACCGACAGTAAGTACCATGGAATGACGGAGGTCGACAGGGTCAGATGTCAGACTTTGATGCAGATGCTAAACGTCGATGAATGTAGATTCGAGGAGCAAAGGGGTGATGAGACTCACACCGAGATGTACGTACGAGATGACGAGAAATGGGACAGTGTTATTATCCCCAAACTAAAGAGATTCTGTGAATATGTTCACAGTAGACTATCTAGATAATTGCAGTTTAAAGAAATGATTTATATTTTCTATACAATGACTGAAGTAGAAACAACTCATAAGAAGTCGGTTATATTCGCGTTTCCGGGAAAAGATTATTCCGGTGATTTTCTAATGATGTGGTCCGAATGTCTTATGAAACTCAGTGACTCTGGTTATAGAGTAGCACTCGCTAATAATTATTCAGCTTACGTCCCATTTACGCGTATGATGAATCTAGGGTTGAACATTTTACGCGGGGCTGAACAAAAGCCGTACGATGGTAAAGTTGAATACGACGTCTGGGTAACGATCGATTCTGATATTTTATTTTCAGCTAATCAGCTAATTGAACTAATTGAGGATACCGATAAATACCCGGTAATTTCCGGTGTATACAGAACCATGGGAACCGCTGATTTAATTTCCGCCGTGAAAGATTGGGACGCTGCACACTTTATAAAAAATGGTTCATACAAGTATATAGGTTTAGATGACTTAGATAAGGACACCAAACATCACGAAGTTGTATACAGTGGTATGGGTTTCTTCGCGTGTACAAGGGATGTTTTGGAAAAGATCAAACATCCGTATTTTAATTATCCTCATGAAGAAATATCGGTTAACGGTAAGAACGTTATTCAAGTTTTTTCAGAAGATGTATCATTTTGTAAGAGAATTACCGATGCCGGATTTAAGATATGGATAAATACAGATTTGCGTGTAGGGCACGAAAAAAAGCTTGTGATATAATATGAACATTAAATTGGTGCTCACTTGGTTTACATCACTTGCAGCTGTCGTATGGATAGATATGTACAAGGATATAAAGGGGTATAAAAAAAATAAACCATCGTAATATATAATGAACGAAATTGAAGAACTTGAAGAACTTGAAGATATTGGATCCATTTTCGGGCCGGGTGTCGATAACTTCATGGTAGAGTGGTCACGTGACGTCAAATTATATTTATATGCTATCGCTAAGACGTTATATTTTAACGCACCCTTTTATACCATGAATATATTCAAGTGGGTGAAATGTGCTGCAGTCGATGCTCCGTGTAGAATTATTCTCGATATAGATATTGAGTATATCGCTATCAAAAGACAAAAGTGGCTCAAACGGAAAAGGTGGATCGAGGAGAACAACGCCGACTTAAGTAAAACTAATAATGAAGAAAAAATTAACAAAGAAGATTAATGGATTTTTACGTGAGCGTTTATTCTCACGAATTTGCTATCGCATTTTTACAAGCTACTGCACCCCTCTGTCCAGATATTCAACGTCGTATCTGGAAAGAAGTTTTGCATACTCCATACCCCGTCTATCCCCCACCCGCTCCCAGAAAATGTCCAGTTTACTCAAGAACATCTACAACGCAATTACTATACCCACAAAAGCTTTTCAAAAACGAGAATCATTAACAGAAAAAATTACAAACGGTGTATATATAGTCGCATATAACGAATGTAACGAAAGACGAATTATACACGATTCGGGTGATGTATTACAAGAAACAAAAGAAGATAATATTTTCATCAAAAGACAAGATTTAAAAGTACTCGTTTTGAAATGTGAGGATTTACTTGCATATTTCAAAAAAAAGGTTATGGGACCAAAATACCGTATCCCCGAAAGAAGATCTAAAGATGATAAGTTATGTCACGGTCTAAATACACTGATAGAGTGTATTTATGACGAATTGGACTATAACAACGAAAGTGGGTACGAACATTTCATATATCGATACGAAGAGTTCAGAGATGTAATCAAGAGACATTCAACTTCGTTTAGAAACTTAAATAAGACTTAAGTTATTTTAATATAAGGTAAAAAAATGCGACGTTCTTCAAGACGTGTTCTTCAACAAACTGCACAACGCGTGAGAAATTCATTTACACAATCTTCTCAAAGTATGGATATGTTCCATTCTCTCATGGCTCTCATTGATAAAAACGCAGAGGCTCTTCCCGACGGCGATTACCTTGAGATTGCGAATCTCATAAAGGAAATTCGCGATAAAGTCAAACCCCCGAGTTTTCTTCTTGATCAGAATGAACCGATGACAATGTCTCAGATGCCCGAATATTCACCGTCGATACGTTCAGCTACTCCCGAGCAAGCGAACGTCACGGTGGATGTGAGTTTACTTCACGCTGATTGGGCAAACACAGACAACGCTCGATACCCCGAGGAGGATGACGAAGATGACGAGGAGTATACGTCATACAGGTTTAACACTGTTCCCGATACACTGGATATTGACGCGATTCCTGGTCATGTCTATGATGCGATCATGGCGTCGCCTGACGGTGTGACTACGCGCTCGTATCGACGAGTGAGTGAGAGTGATTCTGACACGTATTACGAGGTTCAGTTTCCGAATGGAAGCACGACTACATATTGCCCACAGAGACACATGGAGTTTATTCACCGATAAGGTCGATCTCTTTTTCGTAAGTTTGTGACATGAGTATAGTTTTTAGATCACGTGTAAATGTAATATATTGTTTAGGAATATCTCCCCATAATCGTTCGTTAGTTACAAATGCGTCTATATTTCCATCTTCGAGAAGAGGGCGTAATAAAACCCAATTTGGTTCACTGTATTTTATTTTTGAACACCCTTTTGCAAATTTTCTAGAATATATATACCAAGCTGCAATACTTTTATATATATGTATAGGGCGTTTACCCTGCTCTAAACATTTACGCAGTGACGGTACTATAAACGTGTGAAATTTTGTAAAACCATCCATACATATACGTTCTAGTTCGTCTGTGTTAAGTTTACTTGATATACGTTTTTCTACCTGGTCTACATACTCGTGCACATCAAAGGGTAGGTCGATTTCTATTGAAGGTATAATTTCTTCGGATTGTAATCGCCTGAAATGCTGACGATGCAATTTATCATTCATAACCTGATCAAACGTGTTATAACCAGAAAGAACACCAATATAAGCTAATGACGTGTGAGCACCGTTCAAAATGCGGATCTTACTTTCTTCGTATGGTTCGATATCATGTGTTATTGTTACCCCAACTTTCGTAAGATCTGGGAAACATGTTGCGAATTTTTCTTCTATAACCCATTGTGTATATTCTTCCGTTTGCACACATGTAAGTCCGAAACCTGGGAATGTATTATCTACTTCAAATCTGAGTTTATCTGTAGTACGAGGTGTTATTCGATCAACCATACACGACGGGAACTTGACATATTCCCGGATCCATTCGGCGAGTTCAAATTGATTTGTTTGATATAAATATGCTAAAAACTGACTTTCTAATACAAGTCCGTTACGCTGATTGTTATCACAAGACAATATAGTTATAGGTGTATTTCGATTTCGTAACCCACAAGCCAAATATTCAAAAAGAGGAGAATTCGGTGCATAACCACTTTCCGTAACGGTTATGGTTATTAATTTTACAGAAGGTAAAGTGAGCATATGCTTAGCGACTGTTCTATTTTTAGTCCAATCTAAATAGTCCAAATGAGACCGCACAAGTCTATAATTGTTCGGGGTTTTAACGATATAGTCGTCTATTTCCCTAAATCCTTCATTACGTAAATTGACTGCAACAATCCCCCATCGCAAATCCCCTGTTTGCTGCATGTAATCATCTATATACACAGCCTGATGCGCGCGATGAAATGCACCGTAGCCTATATGTACTATCCCCGTCTGACAACTAGACTTATCATACGTCGTTCTGTACATTATCTGAGTTAATGTAAGATTTTTTAATATACATTATCGCGATTAAGTTTAAAGAATAGACTTTATTACGAAATAACGTTTAATGGAAGATTTAAAACAATTGATGCAACTTATAGACGAACATTCACATAGCCTACCTGAAGGAGATTATATGAAAATGTGTCAGAACATGAAGAATTTATTTCCGGTTATTGAAAATAAACCAGAATATGAAATGCCCGACCCCGAAGATCCGGACAGTTACTCAGGTGGTGAGACATGGTTAGACGGTCTGATTTACGAAAATCGAAATGCATGGGGACCAGAACGTCCTCACCAGGACCCCGAGGTAGAACGTGTACTTCTTCATATGGAGTATAATTCTATCGGTGTAGAACTCAAAGACAAGAAGAATGAATTGAAATTATATGGAGTGATTCAGAATGCAACTCGTCACGTGAAAACTAAATCAGTCAAAGACTACTGTCGCTCTAGATTTTTGAGCCTGCCTGAGTATACGTTTAAGAAACTAATTGAAACGTATCCACAGTGTTTTCCTTTTGATAACACCTCGATGGACGTGTTCGCTGGGAGAGGTACTTTGGAACAACTAAACAAAAGATATACTAAAAAACTACTAAAATGTGTCGAGCGGCACTTTTATAACGAATACATCAACAGACAAAATGATATACACAGAGAACACCGCGAGACTATCTCTTACGATCTAGATAGACTGTTAGAGAAGCGACTATTTATAAGCTACACATATTCTAGTTTTGGTTTTACGCCCCCACTTTCTCATTAGGAGCGTCTACAACGCTGACTATTAATACGTTTTCTGACACCACCATTTATTAGCTCCCAATACTTCAAAAAGGATATGTATCAGGGCGCCTGCTATAAAAAGTTTCCACATGAGAGGTATTTTACGCAACGATGATACCTTAGTAAATACCCAGACGATAAACATGTTCATTAAACCTATTACACCCGCTTCTATCAGGACGTCGGTGGTTGGTCTCATTTATTATTACACCCAGAAAAAAAATATCAGTACTTTATAAACTAGTATGAAGATCCCTAAGACCTTTATCAGCAAGCCCGCTTATTTTGTATACGGCATTATTATTACCATTCTTTTCCTTTGGGCTACAAAGATGCTCAAGGTAGCCGAGGGTTTCGAGGAGAGCCCCGAGGCGCTCGAGAAGGAGCTTAAGGGGCTTCTCGACGAAATGGCTGAGGCGCCAGAGGTTCAGGGTTTAGACGACGACTCCGATTCTGAGGACGAGGAGGAAGTCGATTCGGAGGACGATGATGAGGATGACGACTCCGATGCTGAGAGTGTCGGTCCTTCCCCCATGGGCATGTAAATTTTTTATCGTCTTACAGTAAAGATGACCGAAAAGTCTGATTTCGCAGCTAAAATTGAATCTACTCAGCCGAAGATAGCTGCAGCTCTTAAAGCGGCTATTTCTGAAATGAAAAGAGTTCTCAAAATAAGGCGGGAGTTTCTATCCACTCCCCCAGAAAAACAGAATTTACAGGCTATGAAAAATTTCGAAGGTGAGATGATTAAAGCTATGGACATGGCCATGAAAGCTATAAATCTTAAAGAGTCTGTTAAACTTTTAAAACATTTAGATAAGTCGATTGATGAGACTAAAAAAATGAAAGATATACAGGCGAGGCAGGCTAACCAAATTAATACCCAGGAGGCAAAGGCTGTTGCACCCACTAACTAAGAAACGATATACGATGATCATTATCATCAAACGCACCGATACACTCCCGGGCGTTTAATGAATACACTTAAGTTAAAATATGTTTATATGAAATTTCATGATTCGTTATGAAATATTGCACTGTTCAAAGTTCAATGTCGAAAGGTGTACTTGTGATAGATAGTAACAGTCACATGTGTGCAGAAAGACAATTAATACGCCGTTTGTATATACGATGTTTAAAACATGGATATAAACCACATCAATTCCGTGACTGGCTAATCAGGAAACATGGTCATCTTATTATTCAGAGATCAAACACACTCGGAGATGCGAAATCGGTTCCATGTGTCATGTGTAGAAAGATGATAGAGCGATACGATATACCATGGGCTGCATATGACGGAAATAAATGGGTACATAGTCAAAAGGATATATGTTTACCCGTATCAAAACCAACAAATAAACAACGTAGAATTTTAGGATTTGTAACAGAATAGATATTATTTTATCATGTAATTATAATGGGAGCTATATTATCACTATTAGGTCTCGGTCAGCCCCAGCAGCAGACCGCCACTAATAAAGTGGTTGAATACGGTAAAAACTTAGAGAAACGTGTAGCTAAGAAACAAAAGAAAAATGTTGAAGAAACTAAAAAAGCAGTGATTGAAGCCGATAAAGAAGCTGTTACTAAAAAGAAAACTATAGACGACGATGTAAAGTTAGATGAAATTGTTAAAGATTCCATGAAGAAAGAAGTAGATACAGAGACGGTTGTAAAGAAAAAAATGATCGTTAGTAACGCTAAAGTGACGGAGGAAGCTTTGAAAGCTGAGCGGGTAAAGAATGCAGCTAAAAAGGCTGAATTAGAAGAAAAAATAAAACTTCTCCAGGCGCAGCGTGATGAAGCTATAAAAAAGAGGAGAGCGTCTGAAACTAGAGAAAAAGAAGCTATAAAGGCTGCTCAAGTTGCAAGGGCTGCTCGAAAAGAACAGGAAAAAACCCTTAATAAAACTACCAATTTCTTAAAAACAGTTAAAGCTGAAGAAAGGGACGCGAAAAAAAGAATGCAAGATTTGCGAACGAAATGTTCACGTTACGAGGAACAAAGAACTGATATATGTCAAACCTATAGCTTTTGCAATAATCCCATGAATGCAATTGATAGTAAACGAGAGTTCAGGGATAGATGTAGACCCCTGTTTAGAAAATTAAATCTACCCAAGTCCATGTTGAAAGGTTTTGAAAGACGTATAAGAAAGCTTGTTAAAAAATTTAAGAAAAATAGGCTCAAGCCCCCCAAAATGCCCAAAGGATTTCCAAGCGAACTTACACACGAGGATCGCCGGCCAGCGTGGCAAACGCGTCGTGATGCGCATCGTCAGGCGAAGAAAGAGAGCCGCCGAATAATGGCACACAACACACAGGTACAGAAGTGTCGTAAACCCGTGTACCGGATGAGAAATCGTCAAATATGTGAGATCGCGAAGGAGAAGGGGTTCATCAAACTACCATCGCATAAGCAGCTCATGAAGAAGATCATGCGTGAGATCGGTGTCCGTGCGCCACCTGTCAAACTTACCAGGAAGGATAAATTTATCCTCCGCAAGTGTGCCCGCATTCCTCGAGATGGTAGCCCGCCTTGGCGAGAGCGCCGTGATAGGAACGAAAAACGTTGTAAAAGGTTAGAAAAAAAACGGGCGAGAATTTCTAAAAAAGCTATAGGTTCGGCTATAGGATTCGTCGAGAAATCTAAAATGTCGTTGAACGCACGAGAAAATAAGACGCTGAGAAATTGCAAGAGGAGCAAGCACTACCGCAGAATGCGATCAGGTGAATGTCACATTATACGGAATAAGGCTCGCGCACTGAAAATACCGACGTGGTGAAACTATTAAACACTGATATTTGAAATTATTCAATAGGCATATGATCTTTCATTGTAAAAACATGATATGCACGTTATTTTTTTGTACTGTAATAGTAATGGGAGCTATATTATCACTCTTTAGCTCAGCTGCCCCGCCGAGCCCACAGCAGGCGGTTGAAAAAAAGGTTGCCGATTATGGAAAATCTTTGGATAAAAAGATAGCTAAACGACAAAAATCGATTGTTGCGAGTGCAACACAAGCCAAAAAGCAGGTCGAACAGGAATCCAACGCTAAACAACAGGCTATTGAGAAGACCGTTAAAGACCCTGTAGTAAAGAAAGCTTTACAGGAAGAAACGAAGAAAGTTCAAATGTTTAAAACGAGTCTCATCGCAAAGCGCGTGGAGTCCGACGAAAAGGTACGAACAGCGGAGCAGGTTAAAGCCGATGCGAAAAAGGCTGCACTCATGCAACAGCTTAAACTTTTACAGGCTCGCAGAGCGGAAGCTATAAAAAAGAGACAAGCTATTATTGCAAAATCGAAAGCGGCTCGAGAAGCTGCTACGGCGGCCATGGCGGCGGCTTCGGCTCAAACACCCGAACAAAAAGCTGCTGCAGAGAAGGCAAGAAAAGAAAATGAAATCGCTATTGCTAAAGCCAAAAAAATTGAAGCTGATGCAAATGCTGCCCGCAAAGAACAGGAAAAGAAGACTGCTGAGGCACAAAAAAAATTAGACGATTCCATAAAAAAAGAACAACAGGCTCAAGCGGATGCAGAAGAAAAGGATAGGAAAGATCGGAAAAAATATGACAAGCAAGTTTCCGATGCTAAATCCCAGGCAGACAGGGAAATCAACCAAGGTAAAAATTTTGAGAGTAAGGGCGAAGCGGAACGACGTAGAATAGAAGCGGGTGCTAAAAGTGCGTCTGACCGTGCCTCGGGTTCTGCCAATCGAAGCAGCAACGCTGGGAAAGAGTGGAAGATTCCAGCGAAAAAGAAGATTCGCCTCAACAAGACCGAAAGAAGGGATTTAAAAAAATGTAAAACGGCCCATTATCTCAAGATGAGAGGTTACATGGGAAAATACTGTAAAAAAATCGTAAAGAAGGCGTTATCGGTGGGTGTCCTTGGAAATTCAACTTTAAACATGATTTCTCGCGCTAGAATCAAGGGTTTCGAATCGCTTTTAAAGAAACGACGTAAGAAGATCCGTAAGCGTGATGCAAAGTTGAGAAAATATAAAAGCATCCTCACCAGGACCGACAAGATGACGATGCGAAGATGTAGGAATCGAAACTACCGACGCAAGCCTCAAAATCGTAGAAAATGTGGACGGGTGAGAAAGAAGGTGCAAATGGATAAAAAATTGAAAAAACAATGGAATAAACTCACCAACAAGGTGCGCAAAAGGTACCCACCCAAGATAAAGAGCCCGCGTCTCAATACCAAATTATTGAAGAGGTGCATGAAGTACCGCTACAATCGCCAGAATAGTAGAAAGTGTTACTTTGAAAAGAGAAACGCGAAAACCATCGCTCGTAGCTGCAGGAGGAGCAGATATTTTAAACGAAATAGACGTAAATGTAAGTCGATTTTAAAGGTGTTGAGAATAAGATTACCCTCGTTCGGTTCGAAGCCATCTTCCCGGCCCCGACCGCCTCCGGCGCCAGCGCGTGCACCGCCGAAGGCACGCCCGAAGACCGCGTACCAACTACGAAGAGAAGCCCAAGCTGCAAGCAAGAGGATACAAGATGCGATAAAGGCGAGGAGGAAGAAGAGTCGAGGGAGGAGGAAGAGTCGAGGGAGCTGCTTTTCTGGATATACAAAAGTGAGAATGGCTTCGGGTGAGAATAAATGTATCAAAGATATAACACTGGGAGAAGAATTGAAAGGTGGTATACTTGTTGATGCTACGATGCAAATTAAAAATAGAACAAATGACCCATTCTATAAGATAAAAAGTGAAATATTAAACGGGTGTGTATATGTAACTGGGTCGCATCACATACTTCACGGTGATAAATTCATTAGAGTAGACGAACACCCAGATGCAGAAATAACTGATAACTGTGATTTAGTTCTGTATTGTCTAGTCACGAGTACTCATATAATTCCCGTAGGAGAACTTACATTCTGGGATTGGGAGGATGACCTCGTAAATGCTTAATAGTATATTTCAAAATGATAACATGCATATAATAGTATACATAACTACACTATTATAAGAATGACTTTGCATAGGTATGACCACGACAGTTAAACATGGATTGACTAGTATCTGAATAAACAGTGATACTACTTTACTGGAATTATTTAGGCATAAAAACATACACAGATCTTACGTATCAAAAAAATAGCCCGTGATTCGTCTCCTGGAGAATTATGAAAAGTG
>Ga0209425_10004478_pt1 | contig 14188 bp, 15 predicted proteins | sample COG_05_FD_184749 | JGI IMG/M metagenome (GOLD analysis project Ga0209425, IMG submission 184749) | Pelagic Microbial community sample from North Sea - COGITO 998_met_05 (SPAdes) (version 2) | ecosystem: Environmental > Aquatic > Marine > Neritic zone/Coastal water | place: Helgoland, sampling... | reverse complement strand
ATTTCCAATAATTAATTTATGAAAAATAATTCTACTTACCAGGCAGATTCCATTAAAGTATTAAAGGGACTTGAAGCAGTTAGAAAAAGACCAGGTATGTATATTGGTGACACTGACGATGGCACAGGCTTACATCATATGGTTTATGAAGTTGTAGATAATTCAATAGATGAAGCTTTAGCAGGTTACTGCAAAAATATAGATCTTAAAATTAATTCTGATGGAACAATTACAGTAAGAGATGACGGTAGAGGAATACCAGTCGATATGCATAAGGGAGAGAAAAAATCAGCAGCAGAGGTAATTATGACACAACTTCATGCTGGAGGAAAATTTGATCACGATTCTTACAAAGTGTCTGGCGGGCTACATGGTGTTGGTGTTTCTGTTGTAAATGCCTTATCTGAAAAATTAAAATTAGAAATTGATAGAGATGGAAAAAAATATTTTATAGAATTTAAAAATGGGGATGCAAAAAACCCATTAAAGGTTATAGGAAAATCTAAAGAATCAGGAACTCAAATTACCTTTTTACCTTCAAAAGAAATTTTTTCTTCAATAAAATTTAATTCAAACATAATTGTTAAGAGAATGAGAGAGTTAGCTTTTTTAAATAAAGGGATTAAGATTACAATTAATGATTTAAATCAAAAAAAAGAAAAAATTATAGAATTTAAATTTGATGGTGGTGTTTTAGAATTTGTCAATTTTTTAGATGAAAAAAGAGAAAAACTTCTTAATAAAACTGGAAATGATTTATTTAAAAAACCAATTTATATAGAAGGTAAAAAACAAAATATAGAAATTGAATGCTCATTAAAATGGAATGGCAGCTATAGTGAGGATATATACCCCTACACAAACAACATTTATCAAAAAGATGGTGGAACTCATTTATTAGGATTCAGAAGCGCACTAACTAGAGTTATAAATAAATATGCAACAGAACATAACTTGCTTAAAAAAAATAAGTTAACGATTTCAGGAGATGACATTAAAGAAGGGCTTACATGTGTTTTATCAGCAAAAATACCTGATCCAAAATTTTCCTCACAAACAAAAGATAAACTTGTTTCATCAGAAGTAAGAATGATTGTAGAAAATATTATCAATGAAAAATTGTCAATATGGTTTGATCAAAACCCAACTATAGCTAAAATTATTTTATCAAAAGTGATGCAGGCTGCTCTTGCAAGAGATGTTGCTAGAAAAGCAAGAGAGAATGTTAGAAGGAAAGGTGCTTTGGAATTAAGTGGCTTACCAGGAAAATTAGCAGACTGTCAAATTGGTAAACAAGAAGGTACTGAGTTATTTATTGTTGAAGGAGACTCTGCAGGTGGTTCTGCAAAACAAGGTAGAAACAGATCTAATCAAGCTGTTTTACCGCTAAGAGGTAAAATCCTTAATACATATGTTGAAGAAAAAGTGCTAAAAAAAAATGGCAATAAAGATGAAAGTGAATATAGAACAAAAGCTTTATCTAAAATGATTTCTTCTAATGAAATAGTAACTTTAATTAATGCCTTAGGGCTGGATCCAAAAGCACAAGAAATAGATTTAAAGGATTTAAGATATGGAAAAATTATTATCATGACTGATGCGGACGTAGATGGCTCTCATATAAGGGCACTATTGCTTACTTTCTTTAACAATAAACCATTCAATAAGCTCATTGAAAATGGACATGTTTATCTTGCTCAACCCCCTTTATTTAAAATTAATAAAGGTACAAAAGGAGTTTATATAAAAGATGAGAAAGAACTAGAAGAATATATATTAAACAATAGTAAAGAATTAAAAAAGATAAAGAAAGGAAGCAAAGAATTTTTTAAAATTTTTGATGAAGAAAAATCTAAAATGAGCATTCAAAGATTTAAAGGATTAGGTGAAATGAATCCAGAAGAGTTATGGAGCACAACATTAGATCCTGAAACAAGAAATTTATTAAAAGTACAGTATTCCAAAGACTTAAAAAAAGACCAAAATTTGATACATACTTTAATGGGTAATGATGTAGCATTAAGAAAAGATTTTATAGTTTCAAATGCAATTAATGTTCAGAATTTAGATATCTAAAAATGAAGTTTTTCGAAACTTCAAAATACTTCTCACTTAAAAAATCAACATATATAAATTTAAGATGGATTGCCATTATTGGTCAATTAATAACTGTAAATTTAGTATATTTTATTTTTAATTTTGAATTTAAATTTATATTTGCAAATCTAATAATTATAATTGGAATGTTCAGTAATTTATATTTAGTTTATATTTATAAAAAAACTCAATTATCAGATAGGTCAGCTTTTATCTTCTTATTAATAGATATTACACAATTAAGTTTCTTAATATATTTAACAGGTGGAATTGCTAACCCATTCTCAATTTTTCTAATAATTCCAGCCATTTTCTCATCATCTAATTTAGGCTTTAGAAGTAACTTATTATTGATAGCAATTACATCATTTATTATTTTTTTTCTTACATTTTTTCACTATAGTTTACCCCAGCCTCTAAATGAACATTTTCATGTTAGCTCATATTATTATTATTCAATTCCAACTTCATTAATAATAGCCTTACTTTTTCTTAACTATTTTGCATTAACGTTTGGAACAGAATCTAGATTAAGAAAAGAAGCGTTAAATAAAATGGAAGAAATTATGGCAAAAGAACATGAGCTTTTATCATTAGGTGGTCAAGCTGCTGCTGCTGCACATTCTCTAGGCACACCTTTTTCAACAATAAAAATTATAGTGGCAGATTTATTGAAACAATTCCAAGATGATAAGGAGGTTAAAAAGGATATTGAACTTCTAGCCAGCCAAATTGAAAGATGTAGTGAAATATTAAAAAAATTAACACTTAACCCTGTAATTGAAGATGACTTTATTGATAGTGATTTAACAATAGCAGATTACATAAATGAAATCGTAAAATCATTTCAAGAAACTAGTAAAAAAAATTTTATTATAAACTCTGATCAAAATTCTAATTCTATTCACTTTTTTAAATCTATAGAGATTGTTTATGGATTACGAAATTTTATTGGCAATGCAAATAAATTTTCAAAAAGTAAAGTGTTTATTACTATTAAAAGCGATAGTGATTTTACAGAAGTTATAATCGAAGACGATGGAAATGGTTATCCAAAAGATGTACTTAATAAAATTGGAGAACCTTACATTAAGTCTTTAAAATCTTTTAAAAATTCAAAATCAGGACTAGGTCTTGGTATTTTTATAGGAAAAACTTTACTAGAAAAAAATTATGCAAATATATTATGTAGAAATTCAAAGACTAGAAGTGGAGCAGAGGTTAGTATTAGATGGAAAAATAAAGATATATTAAAACTTTAATGTAATTTAATTTTATTTCCAAATAAGTCACTTAATTGAGAAATCATTACATCACCAAGTTCATTTACATCTGTAATTTTAATAGCTCTTTTGTAATACCTAGAAACATCATGACCAATCCCAATCGCTAAAATTTCTATATCACTTTTATTTTCTATAGTTTTGACCACTTTCTTTAAATGTTTTTCTAAAAAATCACCTGAGTTTACAGATAAAGTTGAGTCATCTACTGGAGCGCCATCTGAAATTACCATTAAAATTTTTCTTTCTTCTTTTCTCTTTTTAATTCTATTGAAGGCCCAAGATATTGCTTCCCCATCTATATTTTCTTTTAATAAACCCTCTTTAAGCATCAAACCTATATTATTTTTAGACTGCCTCCAATGAGTATCGGCTCCTTTATAAATAATATGTCTTAAATCATTTAATCTTCCAGGGTTTTTTGGTTTTTCATTTTTTGTCCAAGCCTCTCTACTTTTCCCCCCTTTCCAATTTTTGGTTGTAAAACCTAATACTTCGACTTTTACTGAACATCTTTCCAGCGTTCTTGAAAGAATATCTGCACAAAGAGCAGCGATTGTGATTGGTCTACCCCTCATCGATCCAGAATTATCAATTAATAAGGTGACAATTGTGTCTTTAAAATCGAGATCTTTTTCTTTCATAAAAGATAGTGAATTATACGGATCCATAATTACTCTATTTAGTTTGGAACTATCAAGTAAACCTTCTTCTAAATCAAACTCCCAAGCTCTATTTTGTTTTGCTAGTAGCTGTCTTTGTAATTTATTAGCAAGCTTAGTTATTAAATCCTGAAAACTCACTAATTGTTGATCAAGATTTTTTCTTAACTTTTGCGTTTCTTTCATTTCTTCTAAGTTTTCAGCTTTTGCAACTTCATCAAATTCAGTAGTAAAAATTCTATATTCTTGATCAGTATTATTTAAATTTGTCTTGTTAATTATTTTTTCTAAATTTTCTTTAGGAGTGTCTGCTTCTTGTAATTGCTCATCAATATTTTGATCCCCAAGGTCAAAACTTGCGTCTAAACCAGATAACGAATCATCTTTTTTATCGTTCTCTGCTTTATCGTCAGATTGCCCTTCATCGTCATTTTTAGATTTATTTTCTTGATGATCCTCTTTATCATTTTCATTTTTATCTTCACTATTATCTGAATTAAAAACATCCATACTTTCAAGAATTTCTGAAAATTTTAAACTATAATTATTTTGATTTTCAAGATTTTCATTTAAGAAATTTACATGTTTTTCAATAGAAGAATTAAAATCTTTTTCCCAAAAACTTAGCATTTTTGAGGATATATTATTAAGCTCTAGATTAAAAAATTTTTTAAGCATATATAATTCAAATGCCGCCGTTATTGAAACATCCTCTTTATTTTTAATTTGAATTTTATCATTTATGCTAATTTTATGATTGTAGTTATTACTCAAATTTTTTTGAATACCCTTAAGCATCCTACTTCCTAAGATTTCATATCTAACTTTTTCAGCTATACCATATAGTGATTTACAAGATGGATTTTTAGGTGAATTTTTATTAAATATTTCAGCACTAGAAAATTTTTTTTTTAATGCTCCCGAGTCTGCTTCGGCTCTTAGTCTTGTAAAATCTTCCTTTTTTGATAAGTTTGTCATATCAAAAAAATCTACTTTTTTTAACTTAGAATCTCTATCAATTTTTTTAAGGTCTGTATTATAGTCTTCAGAAATTACTTTTGCGGTAGATATTAAAGCTTGTTTGAAATTTTCTTTAAAATTGTTTTCTTTATTACTCATTTAAATTTGAATATTTATCATAGACTCTGGCAGTTCATCACCAAAGCACCTTTGATAATATTCAGCTATAGCGTTCTTTTCAATATCGTCACACTTATTTAAAAATGTAACTCTAAAAGCATAGCCAGTATCTTTAAAGATCTCAGCATTTTCAGCCCAGTGTAATACAGTTCTGGGGCTCATAACTGTAGATATATCACCTGCTATAAAACCTTTTCTTGTGAGTGAAGCCACCTTAATCATATTAGCTACTTTTTCTTTACCTTTGGCATTGTTTAAATTCTTATTTTTTGCCAATACAATTTCCATTTCTTTATCTAGGCTTAGGTAATTTAAAGATGTAACAATATTCCATCTATCCATTTGGCCCTGATTAATTTGCTGAGTTCCATGGTATAGCCCTGAGGTGTCTCCCAGACCAACAGTATTGGATGTTGCGAATAACCTAAAAAATTTATTTTGTTTTATTACTTTATTTTTATCTAAAAGAGTAAAATTTCCTTCGGCTTCTAGTATTCTTTGAATTACAAACATTACATCTGGTCTTCCTGCATCGTATTCATCAAAAACAAGAGCCACAGGGTTTTGAATAGACCAAGGCAAAATACCTTCTTTGAATTCAGTAATTTGTTTTCCATCTTTAACAACAATTGCATCTTTTCCAATTAAATCAATTCTGCTTACATGACTATCCAAGTTCACTCTAATACAAGGCCAGTTTAGTCTTGCAGCTATTTGTTCGATATGAGTTGATTTTCCAGTTCCATGGTATCCTTGAACCAGAACTCTTTTATTAAATGCAAAGCCGGATATGATTGCAAGAGTTGTATCTCTATCAAATTTATAGTTTTTATCAATTTCAGGCACATATTCACTTTTTTTTGAAAAGGCATCAACCTCCATATCTGAGTTGATCCCAAAAGTTTGGTTTAAAGAAATTTTTATGTCTGGTTGTATATTCAAATTAAGTGTCAATTTTTTCCCTATAAGTGTTTTTTAGCTGGGTATAAGCTAAAGTAATTAATTTAAGTTTTTCTTCATATTGTTTATTACCTAGATTAATATCAGGGTGAAATTTTTTGACAAGTGCCTTGAATTTATCTTGTATTTTCTCCCATTTTAATCCGATAGAAACTCCCAAAATTCCAAAAGCTTTAATATCATTACTATCAAACTTAAATTGACTCATATGATTGTATTCACCTTTAAGTTTTGCCTCATCAAACTCATCTTTTAAAGTATTATTCCATAGAACTTTAAAAAAATTATCAGAAGAGCTAAAACTTTGAGTGGGTTTGTGCCAGGTCATATCAGATTTTAAAAAATTAAAAACTTGCTCATCATCCATACCTGAAAAGTAATTCCAATTTTTATTAAATTCTTTAACATGGGTCAAACAAAGCAATCTATAGTTTTTGCTATTATCTTTTTCAATTGGTGCCTTATATTCACCAATTTCAAAGCAATTATTCCAATCACAAATATTTTTCATGTTATATAATAATAAAACAATATTTATGGATATAAATGAATTAATTGCAATTGTTAAAAATAAACTTGAAGCTAAAATTGTTATTCAAGAGATTAAAATTGAAGATAAAAGTTTTTTACACAAAAATCATAAAGGTCATAAAGAAGGAAAATTTCATTTAAAATTAACTATTAAATCTAAAGAACTTGTCAAAACTTCAAAAGTACTGTCGACTAGAAAAATTTATAATATTTTAGACGATGAACTAAAAAGGTACATACACTCGATCCAAATATTATTAAGCTAGTTCATTTCCAATAAAGCCTTTAATTTTTTTTTCATTTACTTGAACATTATAAATAGGCTTACCGATTTTCTTTAGCAATACTAAATTAATTTTTTTAGTACTATTTTTTTTGTCTTTTTTCATAAAAAATAAAATTCTATTTAGATTTTTTTTTGAAAAGAATTTTTTAATATCACTTGGAAGTTTAAGTTTATTTAGATGATTTTGAATTGACATAAATTGATCAATTTTTAAAATTTTATTAAACAAACTGAATTTAGCAGCAGTTTTAATACCCAATATAACTGCCTCACCATGATTTAGTTTTTTTGAATATCCTAAAGCAGCTTCATATGCATGAGCGAAAGTATGACCAAAATTTAAAATTTTTCTCATACCGATCTCTTTTTCATCATTTTCAACTACTTTTTTTTTAATAAAACAACTTTCATAAATTGCTTTTTGTATTATAGGTCTCCTTAGTTTCAAAATCTTGTGAGCGTTTTTTTCTAAAAAAAAATAAAACTTTTCATTTGCAATTATTGCATGTTTCAGAATTTCACCGTAACCACATATTATTTCTCTTTCAGGTAATGATTTTAAAAAATCAATTTCTGATAAAACCATACTAGGCTGATAAAAGGCTCCAATTAAATTTTTACCATATTTTGTATTTATCCCTGTTTTGCCACCTATTGAAGAATCAACTTGAGAAAGAAGGGTAGTAGGTATGTTAATAAACTTTACACCTCTTTTAAATATACTTGCAGCAAAACCTGATATATCTCCTGTTATACCACCCCCAACAGAGATTAAACAATCATTTCTATTAAAGTTTTTACTTAAAAGTATAGCTAAAATTTTATCAACATTCTTTTGATTTTTATTTCTTTCTGTAGCTTCAAAATAATGGAGGACAATTTTTTTTTTAGGTAGACATTTTACAAGTTTATTTATTAAATTTCTTGGCACCTTTTTATCTACTACAACAAGACATTGATTAAAATTAATTAGATTTTCTTTCAATAATTTTTGAATTTTGTTTAATATATTGTTTCCAATGATGATAGGATATTTATGATTAGTTGTTTTTATATATAATTTAATTAAGCTCATAAATTTTTATAATTTTTTTTACTATTTCATGTTTTGTAAGTTTATCACAGTTTATTTTAAATTGAGCTTTTCCATAAACTTTTTTTCTTTTTTTTATCAAATTTTTTATTTCATTGTCTGTTGAGTTAAAGACTAAAGGTCTTTTTTTACTACCTTTTAATCTCTTTATTAAAGTAGAATCCCCTAATTCAAGCCAAAACGAAAGGTGATTTGTCAAAACTTCATTTCTAATCTTTTTATTAATAAAGCTACCACCACCTAAAGAAATAATATTACCACCATTTTTTAAATTCTTAAGTGTAATTTTTTCTTCTAAATTTCTAAAATAACTTTCACCTTTTTTTTCAAATATATTTGATATTTTAGCTCCTTCTTCTTTTTCAATTAAAGTGTCTATATCTATAAATGGCAATCCAAGTTTTTTTGAAACTAAATAGCCAATAGTAGATTTTCCAGACCCCATCATGCCTAAAAAAATGAGGTTTTTTTTTAAATTCATAAGCTTTCTTTATTGAAAAAACACAAATATGTCTTAATTTGAAATTACTAGAGATTATATGCAATTTTCAAAAAATACAAGTATTGGCACTTCTCGTAAAAACACATTAGGTGTTTTAATTAAAGTAGCTCTAGTATTATTATTGATAACTGGTGCAATTGTACTTTTAAGTAAAATAGAATTTCCATCACCTAGCAAAAAAATAGAAAAAACTATTTCAAATGAAAAACTTAAAATTGTTAAATAAAAAATATTTATCAATTATCTTTTTTTATTTATTTATCGGAATTTCTGCTGAATCCCAAGAACCTGTAGATATTTGGAACATAGAAGAAAAAAAAGTAATAGAGGAGGCTAATACAGATCAAAACTCAAAAAAAGAAAATATTCCTCAAAGTAAAATTTATGAAATGCAGTCTCAAAAAAACGATCAACCAAATATTGAAGAAGATCAAACCTTAATATCAAAAGAAATAAAAATAGTAGGTTTATATGATCCTGCTAAAAATGGACTAAACATAAATATGTGGTCTAAATCTAATGGAGATCAAATTTTAAATATTTTTAATAGGATTAATAAAATTAACTTATCAGAAGATGCTACTGAAATTTTAGATATTTTACTTTTAACTAATGCTTATTATCCAAAGACAAATATTACAAAAGAAAAATTTTTAGAAATAAAATCAAACTGGCTAATTAAAAATTCTAATCTTCAACTAATAGAAGATTATTTATTGAATAACCAAATTATAAACAAAAGCCCAAAACTAACAAAATATTTAATTGATGATTATCTTTCTAGATCTAAAGTTGAAAAGTCATGTGAAATATTTTCAAAGATCAAAGAAAATGTTATTGACGACTATTTATCTAAATTTAAAATTTACTGTTTAATTAATAACAATAAAATGGAAGAAGCACAATTACTTCTAGATTTAAAAAAAGAACTAGGATTTAAAGATAAATTTTATGAAGATAAAATTAATTATTTAATGGGGTACGATAATAAACCTGAAAAAAATATATCCGAAAAAACAATTTTAGATTTTCATTTATCACATAGAACAAATCCTGAATTTAAATTTATACCAAAAGACACCACCTCTAAACAAATTTGGAAATACTTATCAACATCAAATTTATTAGATAATATTGAAGATGTTGAGTTAACAGATCTTGATAAAATTTCTTCTATTGAAAAAGCTACACATGAAAATAATTATACAGAAAAAGAATTATTTGAACTTTATAAAAGATTTAAATTTAGTATTAATCAACTCTTAAATATTAAAGAGTCAACGAAGGTATTATCAGCCATCGAAGCGAGAGCATTAATTTATCAAGGAATTTTAATTACAACAAGAATTGATGATAAGCTTGCCTTAATGAATGCTTTAAAAAATTCATTCAAGAATGAAGGTCTTGAAAATGCTTTTAATAGTGAACTAAATTTTTTTTTAAGTGAAATTGATCCAGAAGAAGTTCCATCAAATTACTCAACATTTTATGAAAAATATATTAATGAAGATGAAGCAGAATTAACTAATATTAAAATTAATAATAAAATTTTACATCAGTCAAAACTAATTAATTATTTTAAAGAGGAAATTTCAATTAAAAGTATAACGAAAGATCTTAATGATTTATTAAAAAAAATAAAAAAAGATAAAAAGTATTTTTTTTCAAAAAAAGATGTTATTTTAGTTGAATCATTGAAATCTGATGGCATTAAAGTTTCAGAGAAATATAAAGACTTATATGTGATAAATGAGTCAGAAATGCCAAGTGATATTCAGGTTTTTATTAATAACGGAGATATGGGGGCAGCACTGTTGAGAATAGTAGAAGTTATAGGCCAGGATGAGTTAACGAAAATTGATGAAGATACAATGTATTTTATCATCAACACTCTTAATCAACTCGATATAGACCCACTAAGGAATAAGATTTTACTCAAAGTTCTTCCTTTAAAAGTTTAAAAATTACACTAAAATAATAATTTATTATGACAGTTAGAATAATATTAACAGAGCCAAATAAATTATTACGAGAGGTGTCAAAACCAGTAGAAAAAGTAGGCGACGAAGAGAGAAAACTAATGGATGACATGCTTGAAACAATGTATGCGGCTCCTGGTATTGGACTTGCAGCTATACAGGTTGGAGTTCCAAAAAGAATTATTGTTATGGATATCAGCAGAGATGTAAATAAAAAAGAACCAAGATATTTTGTAAATCCCGTTATCAAAAATAAAAATTTAGAAAAAACCTTTTATGAAGAAGGCTGTCTTTCAGTACCAAATCAATTTGCAGAGGTAGATAGGCCAAAAACATGTGAGGTTGAATATTTAGATTATAATGGAAAAAAAAAAAAGTTGAAAGCTGATGGTTTACTAGCTACTTGTATTCAGCATGAGATGGATCATTTGGAAGGAATATTATTTATTGATTACTTATCTAAATTAAAAAAATCAATGATAATTAAAAAACTTTCCAAAGCAAAGTCTAATAATCTAATTTTTTAACAAATGTTAAAAAAAATCGTTTTTATGGGGACTCCATTTTTTTCAGTTCCTATATTAAAATCGTTGTATCAAAATGGGTACCAGATATCAGTAGTATATACGCAACCACCTCAAAAATCTCAAAGGGGTCAAAAAATAAAAAAATCTCCAATTCAAGGAATTTGTGAAACTTTGCGCATAGATTATAGAACACCATCTTCGTTAAAAGAAAATAAAGAAGAATACGAATATCTAAAAAATTTAAACCCAGATATCTTTATTGTAGTTGCTTATGGGCAAATAATTCCAAAAAATTTTTTAGATCTAGCGAAAAAAAAATTTATAAATATTCATGCATCACTACTTCCAAAATGGAGAGGTGCAGCTCCAATTCAAAGATCAATCATGAACTTAGAAAAAGAAACAGGATTTAGTATTATGAGAATAGAGGAAAAACTTGATACAGGACCTGTTTGCAATTTATATAAAGTTAAAATTGATATTAATGATAATTTAGAAACAATATCAAATAAAATTTCATCAATGGCTGCAGATAAAATATTAGATAATATTGACAACATATTAGAGAATAAAGTTTTATTTAAAGAGCAAAACCATAGCGAAGCAACTTATGCATATAAAATTCATAAATCAGAGGGCAAAATTAATTGGACTGAGTCAGCAGAAAAAATTATTGGTAAAATAAATGGATTATATCCTAGTCCAGGAGCCTTCTTTATTTATAAAGGTGAAAGATATAAAGTTTTAAAAGCAGAAATAGTCAGTGGAGCTGGAAAGGTGGGAGAGGTATTGGATAATCATATGAAGATTAGTTGTGGCAATGAAAAATCAATTAAAATTATACAAATCCAAAGGCAAGGAAAAAGACCTCAAAATATAAGTGAATTTATACTTGGGTCAAACATAAAAAAAGGTTCAAATTTGAACAATGCATAGATATCAAATTTTAATTGAATACATAGGTACAAATTTTATTGGCTGGCAAACTCAATCTAAAGGAAAATCAATCCAAAAATTAATCCAAATTCATCTGTCTAAACTTTTGTTGCAAAAAATAGATTTAGTTGGCTCTGGTCGTACAGATGCAGGAGTCCATGCAATTGAGCAGTCAGCTCATTTTGATTCTATAAACAAAATTAAAAATTTATCTAAATTTTTAAAATCTATAAATCATTTTATAAATAAAAAAGGTATTTCGATACTTAACATAAAAAAAAAAAAATTATCTTTCCATGCAAGATTTTCAGCAAAAGAAAGAATTTATAAATATGTTATTTCAAACCGAGCTAGTAAACCATCGTTAGAAAAAGAAAGAGTTTGGCACATAATAAATAAATTAGATATTAATTTAATGAAAAAGGGAGCAAAAAAACTATTAGGAAAAAATGATTTTTCTACTTTTAGATCATCAAGCTGTAATGCTAAGAGCCCAATTAAAACTATAAAATCAATTAAGATAAGATCAACTAAAGGACGAATAGAGTTACAATTTAAGTCACAATCTTTTTTACAAAAGCAAGTCAGATCAATGGTAGGGTGCTTGAAATATCTAGCTGAAAAAAAGTGGGATTTAAAAAAATTTGAATTTGTATTTAAATCAAAAAAAAGAATACTTTGTGCACCACCTGCTCCAGCAGAGGGATTATTTTTAGAAAAAGTTATTTATTAAAATTCTGACGACTTATACTAAATTTTTTATTAATTCTCCATCTGGACTCAGCACGAACAATATAGCCACAACAATTTTTGGAACCACATTTACATGGAAATTGTTTATAATCCTCATCATAACCAAATCCATAATCACAAGTAAGTTCATCACCTTTTTTAATATTTTTTATAGCAATTACCCATAACTTTAGGCCAGTTCCGTTGTAGTCACAGTTATTAGAACAAGAATGGTTTATTAAACGAGCGGTATTCCATGATACATCACCATCAAGATCATATTTTTCATTTAAATTGAAAAGATAAATCGGTTTTGCGTTATCAAATTTTTTAGATTCTTCGGTCTGTTTTTTGGTGATAATGTTCCCAACATAATTAATAATTCTTTCACCTTCTTTGATATCTCTAGTTGCATAAAGACCACGACCTTTTTTATCAATATTTGATTTTTTAATTCTATAAGGCTTCATACAGAGCTATTTAATGCCTATTAAAAAATTATCAATTAAATTCTAATAGTGCATTGACATGCATTACTGTACTTTCTTTAAGTGCATTAATGTCATAACCGCCCTCTAAAATTGAAACAACTTTTCCACCACAGTATAATTTAGAAAGCTCCAATGTTCTCTTAGTAATTTCATAAAAATCTTTACTCTCTAGTCTTAATTGAGCCAATGGATCATCTTTATGTGCATCAAAGCCTGCAGATAGCAATATGAACTCAGGTTTAAATTCTTTGATCTTTTTGATCACAAACTCATAAGCATTTAAATACTCCTCAGAGGTTGTGCCAGCTGGTAGTGGAATATTAAATATATTGTTATATTTACCTTTTTCTTGTTCTGTGCCAGACCCTGGATAAAAGGGAAATTGATGAGTTGAAATATATAAAACTTTTTCATTATCATGAAAAATATCCTGGGTACCGTTTCCATGGTGAACATCAAAATCAATTATTGCAACTTTATTAAGTTTATATTTATTTGTTAGGTAATTAGCTCCAACAGCTACATTATTATATATACAAAAACCCATCGCTTTATTTTTTTCTGCATGGTGTCCTGGAGGTCTGACGGCACAAAAAGCATTTTTGAATTCATTGTTTTGAACACCATCAATAGCTGTAATGATTGATCCCACAGCATCTGATGCAGCCTCTCTACTTCCTGGAGATACAATTGTATCCCCATCTAAAAAAGATAATCCCTTCTCAGGAAAAGATTTTTCTACGAACTTAATATAATCTGAGTTGTGAGTTATTTCTAAGAGTGATCGATCAAATTTTGAAGGTTTCTTCCAAACTAAATCTTTATTATCTAATTTTTTGAAATTATCGATAACTACTGCAACTCTATCAACTTTCTCTGGATGACCGTCGCCTGTATTATGATTTTGATAAGTATCAGAGGTTATTAAACCAGTTTTCATTTAAGATAGATATTCTTGATAAATAGTTT
>Ga0209425_10004477_pt1 | contig 14189 bp, 16 predicted proteins | sample COG_05_FD_184749 | JGI IMG/M metagenome (GOLD analysis project Ga0209425, IMG submission 184749) | Pelagic Microbial community sample from North Sea - COGITO 998_met_05 (SPAdes) (version 2) | ecosystem: Environmental > Aquatic > Marine > Neritic zone/Coastal water | place: Helgoland, sampling... | reverse complement strand
TAAAAAACATAAATTCTTTTCTCCTGAAAAATTTCATCTACATTTACAAATTAAGTCTTTATATTTAAAAAAAATGACAAGAATTAATGCTCAAAAACTAGTAATGAGAATTTTAAAAGAAGATTTGAAAACAAGAATACACGCTTTGGAAATTAGTATTGAGCAATAGATTTGCTAAGACTTTTTAAATTTTTAATAGAAATTTTATATTTATTAGGAAGAGTAGTTTTTCCAATATTTTTAAGTAGAATAAAGTTTACTTTATCGTCGTTATTTTTTTTATCATTTTTAAGATACGGCACGAGACCATTTATTAAATTTTGATTTGAATATTTTTTATAGGTGTAGCTTAAATTATTATTTTTATATATTTGCTCTATTTTATTAATAGTCTTTAAATTACAAACTTTTTTTACAAAAGAAATTCTTAATGCCAGAAACATTCCTGCCAAAACAGCTTCTCCGTGAGTAATTTTTTTTGAATAATTATTTTTAACCTCAATAGCATGAGCGAAAGTATGGCCAAAATTTAAAATCATTCTTAGATTTTTTTCATTAACATCTTTATTAACAAAAAACATTTTAATTTGACAACTTTTTTTAATTGCATAAATAAGTTGTTCAGATTTTTTATTTAAAATATCTTTCGTATTTTTTATTAGCCAATCAAAAAAGGTTTTATCCTTAATTATAGAATGTTTTAAAATTTCAGCATATCCACAAATCATTTCTTTTTTTGATAAATATTTTAGAAAAGAAGTATCACTAATCACTAATTTAGGTTGATAAAATGATCCTATTAAATTTTTTCCCTGACTAGAATTTACCCCAGTCTTTCCACCTATCGATGAGTCAACCTGGGCAAGTAAAGTGGTTGGAATATTTATGAAATTAATACCTCTTTTAAAAATGCTAGCAACAAATCCAGCTACATCACCAGTAATACCCCCGCCTACAGCAATAATTAGATCGGATCTATTAAAATTTTTTGAAAGTATTTTATTTAAATAAAAATTTACTTGTTTTAATGATTTATTTTTTTCGCTAGAAGAAAAAGGTAAAATAAAAAGTTCATAATTTTTTAAATTAGTCTTTATTGTATTTTTTAATTTATTTGGAATCTTTGAGTCCACAATTAAAGCTATTTTTTTTGTATTTGGACATACTTTTTTGATTTTTTGTTGAAGTCGATCGAGCACATTACTGCCAATAAAAATTGAATAATTGTGATTTAGTCCTTTAAATTTAATTTCCTGAGTTTTCATATAATTTAAGTATTTTATCTACAATTTCATTAGTCTTTAATGAGCTACATTTTATTCTATAATCAGCTTTATTATAGATTTTTTCTCTTTCTAAATATATTTTCTTAATTGTATCACTAATATTCTTTTTATAAAGCAAGGGCCTTTTTTTTGTTCTTTTTAATCTTTCAACCAATTGAGGAATATCAACATCTAACCAAAAACTTACAGATTTCCGTTTAGTATTTGTTCTAATTAATTTATTTAAGAACGCTCCACCACCTAAAGATATCACGGAATTGCTCTTTTTAAGGACCTGTAAGGTGATTTCATTTTCTATTTTTCGAAAATAATTTTCACTTTTGTTTTTAAAAATAAAATTTATTGAAGTGCCTTCTTTTATCTCTATTAATTTATCAACATCAAAAAAATTATATTTAAGTTTTTTTGCTAAATTTCTGCCAATAGTAGATTTACCAACACCCATCATACCGGTCAAAGTAAGGTTTTTGAATGATTTAGATGCTTTTTGAATTTGATTTTTCATAAATATGTCTTATTTATTGAGTTTAAATAAAACCAAAAAGTATGCAACTTAAATTCAACAGACAATCAAGTATAGGAAGTTCAATTATTAAAACTCTAATAAGATTATTATTTGCAATAATCATATTTATCGTTGTAATTTTTTTAATAGAAAAAATAAACTTTCCAAGCCCTGAAAAAAAATACAAAATTGATATTTCCAATGAAATTAAAAAGCTTTAGATATTTTTATTATTTATTAATTATATCTTTATTTTTCTCGCCTTTGAAAAGTGAGGAAAAGATAGATATCTGGAAGAGTAAAGAAGAAAAATCAACAGAAAATTTTGAAAATCCTATTAAAAAAAAAGAAAACTTACAAAATTTAAATCTCGATTCTATTAAAAAAATTGAATTGAATAAAAACATTAAAATTGAAAATGGATCAATAAATCAAAATTTAGAAGAAATAAAAGTATTTGGCATATACGATCCTGCAGATAATAACTTTAATTTAAATATGTGGTCATCAACTAAAGCTGAGGACGTTGAGGCAATTTTAAAAAGATTAGAAAAAATTAATCTTTCTAAAACCGCAAGTCAAATACTCGAAAAAACTCTATTGTCTTTCTCATACACACCAATAGGAATGAAAGCAGATAAATTTGCCGAATTAAAAATTAATTGGCTAATTAAAAATCATCGCTCTGAATTAATTGAAAATTTTATTAAACAAAATGAAGAATTTGGAAATAAAAGTAAAGCAGTTCAATATCTTGTGGACGAAAATATTTCAAATGCAAACATAAAAGAAGGATGTAAAAAAATTAAATTTATAGACGCAAAAATAAAAGACTCTTATTTAGAAAAATTTAAAATTTATTGTTTGATATTTAATAATAAAAAATCTGAAGCCCAATTATTACTTGATCTCTTGCGTGAACAAAAACAGTCTGATAAATTTTATGATGACAAAATTAATTTTCTTTTAGGCGTATCAAACAAAACGGTAAAGAAAGTTAGTGAAAAAAATCTACTAAATTTTTATCTATCAAGCATAACATCTGATGATTTTAACTTTAAACCTAATAAAAATACTAAAGAAGAAATATGGAAATATTTAAATGCATCAAGTCTAATAATATTAGAAGATGCTTCTGATAAAGAAAGATTAAAAGAACTTGAAATTGCTGCAAACCAAGGTCAGGTGGACAAAGATACTATTTTTAAGATATATCAACAAATTCCATTTAATCTTAATCAATTAATTAACGCTAAAAACATATATCAAACATTAGACACAAGCGATGCACGGTCGTTAATATATCAAAAATACTTATTATCAGAAAACAGTGACTCAAAAATAGAATATTTATTTTTACTCGAAGAATTATTTAAAAAAGATAAGCTGTTAAGTATATATTCGAAATTTCTAAGTGATAAAATTTTAGAAATCGGTATTGATGAAATTTCTGAAAGATATCAGGAAGCTGCTCTTAGCCGTATAGTGAAAGATGAGAATTTGTTATTAGGAAAAGTAAAATATAATGATAAAATTCTTCATCAATCAAAAATTATTAAATATTACGTGGAAGAAGCGAATAAGAAAAAAACTCAAAAGGATATAGATAAGATTTTTAAAAAAATTAATAAAAACAAAAAATATTTTTACTCAGCAAAAGATTTGGCTTTAGTTGACTCTTTAATTAATGATGGATTTACCTTACCATCTAATTTTGATTATAAAGAGCTGAATAATAAATATGATATTCCAAATAATTTATTGAAATTAATTGAAGATAATCAGCATGCATTTTTAACTTTAAAAATTGTTGAAATTATAGGTGAAGATGAGCCGCACCAATTAGACCCAGAAACAATATATTTTATAATCAATATTTTAAATAAAATGAATTTAAAACAAATTAGAAATATAGTTTTTAACTCCGCCCTACCATTAAGAGCTTAATTAGATTATAAATCGTAGTATGACGATTAGAAAAATTTTAACAGAACCGGACCCTTTTTTAAGACAAAAATCTACTCTGGTGAATAGAGTTGATAATGAAATACGTCTTTTAATGAATGATATGTTAGAGACCATGTATGAAGCCCCAGGTATAGGACTCGCAGCCATACAAATAGGGGTACCAAAAAGAGTTATAGTAATGGATTTAAGTCATGGCGACGAAAAAAAAAACCCTTTGTATTTTGTAAACCCTGAAATAATTGTCAAATCTAATAATAACACTGTTTATGAAGAAGGCTGCTTATCCGTCCCAGGACAATTTGCAGAAATTAATAGACCTGATAAATGTAGAGTTAAGTATTTAGATTATAATGGTGATGAACAAATCTTAGAGGCACAAGGTCTAATAGCGACTTGTATACAACATGAAATTGATCATTTAGAGGGAATTTTATTTATAGACTATTTATCTAAACTAAAAAAAAGCATGATAGTAAAAAAACTTTCAAAACAAAAAAAATCCTTACAGAGAATTGTTGTTTAAAAATTAATGTCATTAAAGATTCTATTTATGGGCACGCCTATTTTTGCTGTACCAATTCTTAAGTCTTTATATAATTCAAAACATAAAATTTTAGAAGTTTATACTCAACCAGCAAAAAAAAAAGATCGTGGTCAAAAAGTTAGTTTTTCTCCAATTCATAAATACTCAAATGAAATAAATATCCCAGTTAGAAATCCAGTAAAACTAGATACAGAAGAAGAGTTGCGGCACATTAAGAAATTAAAACCAGATGTAGCAATTGTTGTCGCTTATGGAAAAATTTTACCTACTCAAATTTTAAATTTAGAGAAAATAATATTTATTAATGTACATGCTTCATTATTACCAAAATGGAGAGGTGCTGCACCAATACAACGAGCAATTATGAACTGTGATGATGAGACAGGAGTTTCTATAATGAAAATAGTGCCAAAGTTAGATGCTGGACCAATATTAATTCAATCTAAGATAAAAATTTATGCGGATACTAATTTCGAAAAATTATCTAACCAGATGTCAGAAGTTGGTTCAAAATTAATTTTAGAAGCTCTTAACTTAATTAAAAAAGATGAGGTTGAATTTTTACCACAGGAAGAAAAAAATGTCACATATGCAAAAAAAATTGAAAAAAAAGAATCAAAAATAAATTGGAATTTAGATGCTAAATTTATAATTGCTAAAATAAATGCTTTATACCCAAATCCAGGAGCTTGGTTTGAACTAAATGGCGCAAGAATTAAAATCATAAAAGCAATAGAGGTAAAAATTAAGGGCGTACCTGGAGAAATTATCAGTAAAGATTTTACTATTGCCTGCTTTAAAAATGCTATTAAAATTTTAGAGTTAAAAAAAGAAGGAAAGAATACAACTTCATCGAAAGAGTTTATCAGAGGAAATAAATTTGAAGTTGGAACTATCATAAAATAAAATGTTTAATTATTTAATACATATAGAATACGATGGAACAAAATTCGTCGGGTGGCAATATCAAATAAACGGTCAGTCAATTCAAGAGACTATTGAAAAATCTATTAAAAAAATCTTAAAAAAAAAAATTAAATTAATAGGAGCTGGAAGAACTGATAAGGGAGTTCATGCTTACTGTCAGTGCGCTAATTTTTTATCTAAGACTGAAATTATAGATAAAACTAAATTTATTAACTCTGTAAATTTTTTTCTAAAAAAAAATTTAATTTCGATTATAAGTATAAAAAAAAAAAGATTAGACTTTCATTCAAGGTTTAGTGCGAAAGAAAGAATTTACGAATATAAAATAATAAATAGATTAGGTAATTTATCATTAAATATAAGTAAAGCATGGCATATAAAGAAAAAATTAGATGTTACTCTTCTAAGAAAAGGATCAAAAATACTAGAAGGTACACATGATTTTTCAACTTTTAGAGCCGCTTCATGTTCAGCAAAAAAACCTATAAGGAGAATAAACTCTATAAAAATTTCAAAAAGAGGAGATAAAATTTATATAATATTTAGATCTAAATCTTTTCTTCAAAACCAGGTGAGATCAATGATGGGTTGTTTGAAATATTTAGCGAGCAAGAAATGGGAGCTTAAAAAATTTATAAAAGTTTTTAAATCCAAAAATAGACAATTTTGCGCACCACCAGCACCAGCACATGGTTTGTATTTGAAAAAAGTAATTTACTAGAAATACAATTAAAAATAATGTAACTAAGAATTAATTCAAAATGAAAAAAGCTTTAATAACAGGAATATCAGGACAAGACGGCTCTTATCTTGCCGAGTTCTTGTTAAGTAAAAATTATGAAGTACACGGAGTTATAAGAAGAGTAGCTTTAGAGGATGAAACTCATAGATTATGGAGATTAAGAAATATAAGAAAAAATATTAAATTACATAGTGGTTCACTTGAAAGTTTTCCAAGTTTAGCAAAAATAATTAACAAGATTCAACCTGATGAAATTTATCATTTAGCAGCTCAAAGTTATGTAGCAAATTCTTTTGATGATGAGTTTTCAACTTTAAACACAAATATTAACGGAACACACTTTGTGTTAGCTTCAATGAAAGAGTTTTCTCCTAAGTCAAAATTTTATTTTGCAGGTTCATCAGAAATGTTTGGAAAAACTGTAGAAACACCTCAAAATGAAAAAACTAAATTTTATCCACGATCTGCTTACGGAATATCAAAAGTAACAGGTTTTGATTTAACTAGAAATTATAGAGAAGCTTATAATTGTTATGCTAGTACTGGAATATTATTTAATCATGAGTCTCCTAGAAGAGGATTTGAATTTGTTACAAGAAAAATTTCATTGGCAGTTGCCCGAATAAAAAGCAATTTACAAAAAGAGTTAAAACTCGGTAATATTAGTGCCAAAAGAGACTGGGGTCATGCTAAAGATTATGTTGAAGCTATGTGGCTTATGTTACAAAAAAAAATACCAGATGATTATGTTATTGGAACAGGTCAACAACATTCAGTGGAAGAATTTTTATCGATAGCATTTAAGCATGTTGGATTAAATTATAAAGATTTTATTAAAATTGATAAACTTTTTTTTAGGCCAGCAGAAGTAGAAACGTTGCTAGCAGATCCAAAAAAATCTTTGAAAGAACTTGGATGGAAACCTAAGATTATGTTTGAACAATTAGTAATAGAAATGGTTGAGTCTGATTTAAAAAATATTAAAGATAAAGTTTACTAAGTTTAATCAAAAAGATTTATATAATTTTTTCTTATATTCATCCAAAAATACTTCTTTACAAACTCCTTAGATCTTTTCGAATAGTTAGTGCTTAGTTTTTTACTTTTATTTAAATTATTAATTAATTCAGCAAAATGATTTTTAGTTTTGTAAGTTAAAACAGCATGATTGAAATTTGATGCTACTTTTTTACTACATATAGTCGGGAGTCCATAAGACATATAAGTAAAAATTTTTGCTTGAACACCAGTTGCAATATTTAAATTAGCGATTCCACATATAGTATTTTTAAAATATTTTTCAATATTGTTTTTTTGACCAATCAATTTTATTTTTGAATTTTTTAAAAAAAAATATGCATCTATTCTTTTAACATTTCCAATAATATGAAATTCAATTTTTTTATTAATACGACTAATAATTGGAAAAATATTCTTTACAAAGTCAACACATGCCATTTTATTAGGAAGGTAGCCTAAGTTCCCTACAAACATTATTTTATAGTTTTTTTTACTATATTTATATTTAGTGTTAATCTTATTTTCCTTTTTTGGTATGTGATTCACTACTTCTGGAATGTGGAGAATCTTATTTTTAAATAGTTTTGGAATTTTTTTTATATCTTTTTTTGAAAAAAAAATAATTTTACTAAATTTTCTGAATAGACTATTTTCAAATTTTTTTACTAATAAACTTTCAAAAAAATAGATATAAAATAACGGACTCCAAAAACTTAAATTTTTATAAGTTTGTGTGTAGTTATCAGAATACAAATCACCCATTTCCAAAATTTTTTTTCCTTTAAAGTTGACGGGCAGGTACATGGCCGATCTAAAGTGATGGCAAAAAATAAAGTCATAATTATTTGATATTGAGTGCACGTAATCTTTTAGATTACTCGAATAAAAAAATCCGAGTTGAATTGGTTCTAAACATATCGAGAATTTTAGGCAGTTTAAAATCTTGAGAAAAAAATTTGAAGATTTGAAACTTCTTTTGTTATTTATCTTTTTATTTTCTTTTCCTAAGTAAACTATATCTAGTTTGTGGTGTTTTTCTAAAAGCTTAATTATTCTTGATGATCTAATAACATCTCCCGAGAATCTACCTGAAAAAGGATCTCTGGATGAAATAAATAAAATTTTACTCATTTTAAATTGTTTTTATTATTTGGTTTTTTTTATTCTCCATCTTGAACCTTCTCTTACTATATACCCACAGCAATTTTTCGATCCACATTTACATGGGAACTGTTTGTAATCTTGATCAAATCCAAAACCATAGTCGTAAGATAATTCTTCACCTTTTTTTATATCTCTTAACGCAAAAATCCATAATTTGAGTCCCTTTCCGTCAACTTCACAATTTGGGTTACAAGAATGATTGATTAGTCTTGCAGTATTATATTTAAAATCTCCATCTAGGTCGTACCTGCTATTAAGATTGAATAAATAGATTGCTTTATCATTATCATATTTAGGATTTCTTTCTGTTTCTTTTTTTGTAATTATTTTTCCTATATAATTAATAACTCTTGTCCCTGATTTTATATCTCTTGAAGCATAAACACCTAAATTGTCTATTTTTGATTTTTTGACCTTATAAAGCTTCACTTAAAATAATCCTCAATAATATTCAGATAGATTTTAGTAAGTTTTTTTAAATCAGATAGAGAAACACATTCATCTATTTTGTGCATTGTTTTGTTTACTAAGCCAAATTCAAGACAAGGAGTAATTTTTCTAATAAATCTCGCATCAGAAGTTCCACCGGTTGTAGAAAATTTAGGTGATATCTTTGTAATCTTTTTTATAATTTTTTTTGCCATATGAATGGTTTTGTCAGGTTTTGTAAGAAATGAGTCGCCATTTTCGATAAATTTTATTTTAAATTTACATCTATTTGTTTTGCAGATATTTTTTATTATCGAGTTAATTTTTTTCTTTAATGATATTGAGTTATAAAAGTTATTGTATCTCACATTAAATTGAGCGCTCACTCTTGCAGGTATTACGTTATGAGCCTTATTGTCCACATTAATTGCTGTAAATTCAAGATTTGATGGTTGAAAATTTTTATTTCCTTTATCGAGTGGTTTATCTTTAAGCTTTTTACAAATATTAATCAGAGTGTTAATTGGGTTATTTGATAAATGAGGATAAGCAACATGACCTTGAGTCCCAGAAACCACAATTTTTCCAGACAAACTGCCTCTTCTTCCAATTTTAATCATTTCACCAAGAACATTAGGATTAGTTGGTTCTCCCACAATGCAAAAATTTATCTTTTCTTTCTTTTTTCTTAAATATTCTACTACTTTTTTGGTACCATTAATTGCTAAACCTTCTTCATCACCAGTAATTAAAAAACTAATGGACCCATTAAATTTTTTTCTTTTTTTTAAAAATTTATTTACCGCTGAAACAAAACATGCGATAGAACTTTTCATGTCATTGGCACCTCTGCCTATCAAATAATTTTTTTTAACAATAGGCTTAAAAGGATTGACAGTCCAATCTTCAATATTACCTGGAGGCACTACATCCGTATGCCCTGCATAGCACAGGTTGGGTTCATTACTTCCCAATCTAGCGTATAAATTTTTAATTGGCTTACTTTGTTTGTCTTTGAACTCTAAAATTTTGCAAGTAAATCCAAGTGATTTTAATTGTTTGCTCAAAAAGTTTATTGTTCCCGCATCTCTTGGTGTTATGCTGGGAAATTTTATAAGCTCTTTAGCTAGTTTTAACTCATTAATGTTATTCATTAGTCTCTAAGTAAGTCGTTAATTGAGGTTTTGCTTCTAGTTTTTGCATCAACTTTTTTTACTATTACTGCGCAATATAGAGAAGGGCCGTCAAGGTTAGTTTTATTTGGCAAACTTCCAGGAACTACTACAGAATAAGCTGGAACTTTTCCATAAGATATTTTTCCTGTAGCTCTATCAACAATCTTAGTTGAGGCACCAATATAAACTCCCATTGAAACAACAGTTCCTTCTTCTACAAGAACACCTTCTGCAATTTCAGAACGAGCGCCTATAAAGCAATTATCTTCAATTATAACCGGACCAGCTTGCAAAGGCTCTAAAACACCTCCAATACCTGCTCCACCGGAAATATGGCAATTTTTTCCAACTTGAGCGCACGAGCCAACGGAAGCCCAAGTATCTATCATTGTTCCTTCATCAACATACGCACCAAGGTTTACAAAACATGGCATAAGAACAGCATTTTTTGCTATGAAAGATCCTCTTCTAACGACACCGTTTGGGACGTGTCTGTACCCAGCTTTCTTCCAATCTTCCTCTTTCCAATCAACAGATTTTCCTGGAACTTTATCGTACCAAGAAGTATATGGGCCCCTTAAAATTTCCATCTTGTTTATTTTGAAACTTAACAGTATTGCTTTTTTAATCCACTGATTAACCGTCCATAAGCCATCTTTTTTTTCGGCTACTCTAATTTTACCTTGATCGGTCAGTTCTATAGTTTCTTTAATTGCATCAATAACTAATTTATCAGAATTAGCATTTATTTTTTCTTTTATTTCAAAAGCGTCATTGATTATTTTTTCAAATTTATTCATTTTTATTTATCTCCTCTAAAAAGTTTGCCAAATTATTTGTTTTGTAGTTAATAAATTCTGAATCCGAGTATTCGGCGGCCCAAGGTTCATCATTTTCTATCCAGACAGTTTTCATACCTAATTTATGTGCTGGTTTTAAATTTCTTGCAATATCCTCAAAGAATATACAGTATTGTGGCTCTATTTTGAAATTTTCTATGATTTTTTCATATGGCTGTATTGATGGCTTTGGAATAAAATCAGAGTCAACAATGTCAAAAACACCGTCAAAAACCTTTTCAATACCTAATCTTTTTGTAACATTAGCTGCGTGGGCTTTTGAACCATTGGTAAATATAATTTTTTTTCCATTAAGTTTTTTAATTTCTTTCTCAAGAGTTTCATTTTTTTTTAAAAAATTCAAATCGACATCATGAACAAATTCTAAAAACTCATTTGCATCAATTTTATGGTTTTTAATCATACCATTTAGCGTAGTATTATATTCATGAAAATAGTTTTTTTGTATTTTCTTTGCCTCTTCAATGCTTACATTGAGTTTATCAGATATAAATTTTGACATTTTTTTATCTACTTGATCAAAAACTTTAGTATCTCCTGAATACAAAGTGTTATCTAAGTCAAACAACCAATATTTAATATCTTTTAATTCTTTCATTACCTTATTAAAGTTCCTGCTCCAGTATCAGAAAATATTTCATTTAAAATTGAGTGTTGTTTTCTGCCATCTATGATCGCGACACCTGTAACACCGTTTTTCACGGAGTCCAAACAAGTATTAATTTTAGGTATCATTCCACCAGTGATTGTTCCATTTTTAATCATCTCTAATATATTTGACGAAGAGATTTCAGATACCAAGTTTTTTTTTTTGTCTAAAACACCCTCAACATTTGTCATTAATAGTAATCTTCTTGATTTTAAAGATTTGGCTATTGCTCCTGCAGCTGTGTCGCCGTTAATATTATAAGTTTGATAATTTTTTCCTATTCCTAACGGGGCAACAATAGGTATTTGATTTTTTTTTAGTAATTCTTCAATAATTTTTTTGTTAATTTTTTCTGGAGCACCAACAAATCCAAGTTCTTCATTTTCAGGAGTGACGTTAATTATATTTTTTGCTTTTGTATTTATTGATATGGCTTTTGCACCTTTTTTATTTATAGCGTTTACAATCTCATTATTAAAATCAATTAATACATTTTCAACAATGTTAATAATTTTATTATCAGTTACTCTTAAACCTCTAATAAATTTTGTAGTAATGTTGGATTTTTCTAACTCTTTTTTAATTCTGGGACCTCCTCCATGAACAACTATTATAGAAAGACCTAATTTATTTAAAATAATGATATCATCAATAAAGTTATCAAATAAATTGTTATCAATGAGAACATTGCCTCCACACTTAATTACAATCGACTCACTTTTATATTTGTTAACATACTTATTTATGTTTTTAATATTTGGAGCAGAGGAGGGCCAAAATTTTTTGATTTCCTCAAAAGAAATATTTATGGACATTTAGTTTGTCTTAACAGTAGTATTTTTGGTTATTACCCATTGTTGAGCAATTGTAAGAATATTATTAACAGTCCAATAGACAACTAGTCCTGAAGGAAAAGAGGCTAAAATGATTGTTAAGAAAAGTGGAAAGAATGCAAAAATTTTTGCTTGCATAGGATCTGTTGGTGCCGGATTTAACTTTTGTTGCACCCACATTGAAGCACCCATTAAAATTGGCCAAATTCCAATAATCATAAAGCTTGGAGGGTCCCAAGGAATCAACCCAAATAAGTTAAATATAGATGTAGGGTCTGCTGCGGATAAATCTTTTATCCATCCAAAAAAGGGCTGATGCCTCATTTCTAAAGAGATGAATAGCATTTTATAAATAGCAAAAAAGAAAGGTATTTGAATTAACACTGGCAAACAACCTGAGGCTGGGTTGATTTTCTCTTTTCTATATAATGCCATCATTTCTTGCTGTAGTTTTACTTTATCATCTTTATGAAGCTCTTTAAGTCTAGTCATCTCTGGTTGAACAGCTTTCATTTTAGCCATTGATCTGAATGAAAAATTTGCAAGTGGAAAGAATAAAGCTCTGATAGCTAGAGTTATTAAAACTATAGCAATTCCAAAGTTTCCAGATAATTTAAATAAATAATCAATGACAAAGAAAAGGGGTTTTGTAAAAAAATAAAACCAACCCCAGTCAATCACTAAATCTAATTTATCTATATTTTGCTCATCCGCGTAGTTATCAATTGTATTTACTTCTTTAGCTGCTACAAATAATCTAAAATTCTCAGAACCAGATGATGAAGAATTGATTATTAAAGGATCATTAATTATATAATTTGCTTTAAACGCATTATCATATTGGAAAGTAGATTTAAAATTTTTACCTTTTTCAGGAACTAAAACTGTCATCCAATATTTATCTGTAATACCCAACCAGCCTTTATTTGTTTCTCTCACGATCTCATTATCTTTAATATCATCATAATCATCTTCTTTTAATTCATCATCAAAAACGCCTATAAAACCTTCATGAGAGATATAAAAGTTTTGAATATCATCTGGAATTTTATTTCTTGTAATTTGAGCGTAGGGATAAAGCTCTAAATTTTTAGATGAATTATTTTGAACTTCTTGACTAATTTTAAATAAGTACTTCTCATCTAATTCAATCTTTTTTTTAAAAATTATACCTTCTTGGTTATCCCATTTTATTACTATTGGTGATTTTTCAGTCAATGTTTTATTTCCCACAACTTCCCACTTAGAATTTTTTGTCGGAACTTTAGTAGAGTCACTTCTTTTGGTAGACCAACCAGACTCTACATAAAATCCATTTTCAGATTTTGAAGGATTTAAAAATTCAATATTATTTTTACCATCAACTTTTTTTTTATGATTTTTAAATGAAATATCATCAATTAAACCACCATTTAAAGAAATTGATCCAATAATATTATCATTTTGAATTGTAATTCTATTTGATTCATTAATAGAGTCTGACCTAGACAAATTATTTGCAAAATCTATTTCATTAATTGAAGGTAATTTATTTTGATTGGGCTTAGGTACATTATTTTTGTTTTGCTCAACTTGTTTATTTATTTTTGAATTTTGATCATTTTTTTTTGGCGATCCAAAAAAATCCCAAAAAAGCAAAACAGTCATTGATAAAGCTACCGCTGCTATTACATTTTTATTATCCATTCAACTTTTCTTTCTTTAGCTGATTTTTTTTTGGCACAAAATCTAAGCCAGACCCACCTCCTAAAAACTTTATAGGATGACAGCTTAAAATTCTTTTAACACTTAAACCTAAGCCATAAATTGTCCCATGTGTTTTTAAGGCATCTATGGAATATTCAGAGCATGTTGGTAGATACCTGCATTTAGTTCCTGTTAAGGGTGAAAGTATATATCTGTAGATTTTTATGAAATTGATAATAATTTTTTTCATTTAAATTTTTATTTTATTAAAACTTTTTTCCATTAAAGACATCAATACATTTTGTTTTTGCATATATGCTGTTGGTTTTCCGAAAACTATATAAGTATAATCTTTACTAATTGCACCTCTTTTTTTAAGTAGTTTTTGAACAATTGCTTTT
>Ga0209425_10004466_pt1 | contig 14222 bp, 9 predicted proteins | sample COG_05_FD_184749 | JGI IMG/M metagenome (GOLD analysis project Ga0209425, IMG submission 184749) | Pelagic Microbial community sample from North Sea - COGITO 998_met_05 (SPAdes) (version 2) | ecosystem: Environmental > Aquatic > Marine > Neritic zone/Coastal water | place: Helgoland, sampling... | reverse complement strand
GTCGATTTTCCATATCCAGGTAAACCTCTTTCACTATTAATTAAATTCTCATATCTAACTGAAAAATTACCACTATTACTGTATCTTTTTTTATAAGTGCTGCTAATGTTAATACCATAACTTCCGTTTGTGTAATAATCTCCTAATATGGTTAAATCAAAAAATTCTGATATAGGAAGGTAGTATCCACCATTTTGAAAAGAGTATCCTCTCTCATTACTTTCATTAATATTTGGAATTATGAATCCTGAATCTTTCGTTTCCTGAGAAGGAAAATATGCAAAAGGTAATCCTATTGGAGTCGGAACATTTTTAATAAATAAGTTTGTGAAACCAGTAATAATATTACCTCCAGGAACTAATTTACCCTTTCTAATTTTAAAAAAATAGTCTGCCTCTTCTGATTCACCTCCCAAAAGGTTTCCTCCTGTTGTAACCTTTCCATCTTTTAAATAATATACTGAATCATTTTGTTTTTTTGTAAGACTTGACAGAATGTTCATTCCATTTTCTTCTGATTTTGAGTTCCATATTAAAGCTTTTTGGTTATCAAAATTATATTTAATTGAATCTGGATTAACAACATTCCCTCCTTGTGTAAATGTGGGATATTGAGAGAGATCTCCATTTTTATCTGCAATTCTTCCTGCTGTTACAATGTTGTCCTTATAATCTAAAATTATAAGTCCTGATGTAAGTAAAACATCTCCATATTCAATTTTAGCATTATTATATAGAAGTATTTTATTATTTTTTTGATCAATTCTTATAGAATCAGTAGCATCATATTTTATATTATCAAGTAGTACAGATTTCTTCTTATCTTTTTCTATTATTAATGAATCTTGAATTGTACTATTTTCCTGAGAATAGGAGAGGTTTAATCCTAAAAAAATAAAAATTATTAAAAAGTATAAATATTTTTTTTTCAAGATTTGAAATTGAGTTATCAACAAGGTGCTTAAGTTATTCAAAATTAATCATAATTTTAATTATAACTATTTATATCAATGATTTCACTCAGGTTAATTGTTCTAGCTCTACTTCAATTTTGTTTTTTTAACTCATTTAGTCAAGTTACTTCTAATTTGAACTCCAAATTTACAGTAGTTATTGATGCAGGACATGGAGGTAAAGATCCAGGTAACACAGGAAATGGTTTTATTGAAAAGGATATTGCCCTAAAGATATCACTTAGGCTAGGTAAAAAATTAGAAGAGAAAGATATTAATGTAATTTATACTAGAAAAAAAGATGTTTTTATAGGTTTATTCGAAAGAGCAAATATTGCAAATCGTTCTGATGCTCAACTTTTTATTTCGATTCATTGTGATTCTTTTCATACTTCTCAACCTTATGGTGCTGGAACATTTGTTCTTGGACTTCATGCTAATGAACGTAATTTTGAAATTGCAAAAAAAGAAAATTCTGTAATATTTTATGAAGATGACTATGAGAACACCTATGATGGGTTTGACCCGAATAATCCTGAGTCAGTAATTGGTCTAACTCTTATGCAAGAAGAATATCTTGATCAGAGTATTATTGCCGCCTCATATATTCAAAATAGTTTTGTTAATTCTCTTAAAAGAAGAAATAGAGATGTAAAACAAGCAGGTTTTGCTGTTTTAAGATACACTTATATGCCTAGCGTTTTGGTAGAGACTGGATTTTTAACTAATAGAAATGAAGGGCTATATTTGAATTCAAGCAAAGGTCAAGCTGAAATGGCTGATGCGATTTCGCTTGCTGTTTTAAAATATAAGAATGATTTTTTTAAAAACTTATCAACATCAACGCTGTCAAATATTGACTCAAGTGAGATACCTAGAAATCCCTTGATTTATAGAGTTCAAATTGCAGCCAGTAATAAACTGCTAGATTTAAAACCATATAACTTTAATGGTCTTAAATCTGTTGATGTAGTAAAAGAGGGGAGTATATATAAATATTTATATGGAAGTCATAAGTCTATTAAAGGAGCAAAAGAATCATTAATCAATGCTAAAAATTATGGTTTTAACACCTCTTTTATAGTTACTTATCAAAATAATCAAGTTCTAAGTGTCAATTGATCTATTATTATAACAATTGACTAATCAAATTATTCTTATTTTTACATTATAAACCTAAACTACCTTGAATCTATCAAAAGAAATTAAAGCTGCAATTTTTGTCTTATCAACTATTATTTTGTTCATTTTTGGATTTAATTATTTAAAGGGAACATCATTAATAGATAAACAAAAAACTATTTATTCAGTATATGATGAGGTTGACGGTTTGTTAGTCGGAGCAAACGTGATGATTAATGGACTATCTATAGGAAACGTTACTGGATTGGATTTTCTACCTAATTCAACTAGAATAGTTGTTACTCTTAAAGTAAAAGATATAATTAATTTTTCTTCTAATAGTACTGCAACAATATACGAGACAGGAGTATTAGGTGGTTTAGCTATAGCGATTGAGCCTATTTTTGAAAAAGGTCTAGTTGTTAGATCTGGTGACACTCTAAAATCTAGTATAAGACCTGGTCTTACAGAACTTATTAATAGACAAATAGAGCCCCTCCAAAGAAAATTAGAGAGTACTTTAACGAGTGTTGATTCAATCTTTTCTGGTGCATCATATGTTCTTAATAAAGAAACTCAAAATGACATTAAAGAATCTTTAAATACTCTTACTTCTGCTATTAAAGCTATTAATAACTCCTCTAAGATTATAGAGAAAACTCTTACTGATAAAAATAGTCAAATTAATAACTCAATAGATAATATAGAGTCTATTAGCAATAACCTTGCTAATGTGTCAAATGATTTAAATAATTTTGGATTAACTGATGTTTTATCTAATCTTGAAACCTCAATTAATGGTATAAATTCCATTGTCAATAATCTTAACTCAGATAATTCAAGTCTTGGTAATCTGATAAGCAATGATGATGTATATGATAACTTAAACTCATCAATTGAAAATTTAAATTTATTAATTAGAGATATTAAAACAAATCCAAAAAAATATATTCACTTTTCAATTTTTGGAAGAAAATAGATGATCGAAATACTACCTAATATAATTTTTAGTTTTCTACTGATAATCTCACTTGGATTTTTTGGTAGAAATATTAAAAAATTAATTAGAGTAATTAATTTGGGTAAACCAGTTGATAGATCAGATAACCCAGTAAAAAGGCTTTCAAACATGATAAAGATTGCTCTAGGTCAATCAAAAATGGTAACGAAACCAATTTCTGGAGCTCTTCATGTAATAGTATATTTAGGATTTATAATAATTAACATTGAGGTTCTAGAAATCTTAATTGATGGAGTTACTGGTTCACACAGATTCTTTTCAAAATATTTCAACACAACTATCTATAATTTTCTAATTGCATCTTTTGAGATTTTCGCATTACTTGTTTTAATCTCAGTAATTATTTTTTGGACTAGAAGAAATCTTCTTAAAATTAAAAGGTTTTTAAGTAGTGAGATGAAAGGTTGGCCAAAGTTTGATGCAGATAACATACTGTACTTTGAAGTTGTTTTAATGATGTTATTTCTATCAATGAATGCCACTGACCTAATTCTTCAAGAAAGAAACTTTGAAGGTTACTATTCTGCAGGATCCTTTCCTGTTTCATCTTTTATGGTTCCTATATTTGATTCATTTACAACATCAACTGTCTTTTTATTAGAAAGAACTTTTTGGTGGTCACATATAATTGGAATTTTCTTTTTCCTTAACTATTTATATTATTCAAAACATCTTCATATTTTACTTGCATTTCCAAATACATATTATGCAAATCTGGAAGAAAAAGGAAAGTTTGATGTCTTAGAATCAGTTAAAAATGAAGTTCTTCTTATGTTTTATCCTGAAAAAGCTTCTCAAAACAATCAGAGTGTTGATAAATTTGGAGCTTCAGATGTACTAGATTTAAACTGGGTCCAATTAATGAATGCTTATTCTTGCACAGAATGTGGGAGATGTACTAGTGAGTGTCCTGCTAATCTTACTGGAAAAAAACTTTCACCAAGAAAAATTATGATGGATACTAGGGATAGATTAGAGAAAGTTTCAAAAAATATTTCAAATAATAATGGAAAGTTTGTAGATGATGGTGACAGGTTATTAGATAATTATATATCAAAAGAAGAACTTTGGGCATGTACATCCTGTAATGCATGCGTTGAAGCTTGTCCAATTAATATTGATCCATTATCTATAATTATGGATATGAGACAATACTTAATAATGGAAGAATCCTCAGCTCATCCGGATTTAAATAATATGATGAATAATATTGAAAATAACGGTGCTCCATGGCCCTATAATCAACAGGATAGAGAGTTATGGATACAAGAAACATAAAAACATGAAAAAAGAGGAAGTAGAAAACTATTTACATCAAAAAATCGAAAAAGGAGAGACAGTAAGTCCAATTCTTCCTGAAGGAATTAAAAATTATTTAATAGACATAGATGGAACTATATGTGATGATGTGCCAAATGAAGAACCAGAGAGAATGGTTACTGCTAAGTTATATCCAGATGCACTTGTGACTATAAATAATTGGTATGATAAAGGTCACATTATATGTTTCTTTACAGCTAGAATTGAAGCTCACAGAGAAGTTACTGAGGAATGGCTAAAAGATAATGGGTTTAAATATCATAGTTTACTTATGGGTAAACCAAGAGGTGGAAATTATCACTGGATTGACAATCATCTTGTAAAAGCTACAAGATATAATGGTAAATTCACTGATCTTATTGAGAAGAAAGTAACTATTGAAGTTTTTGATGATGAGGAGTCTAACAAATAATTAAAATGGAAGTACCTATTTTATCAGAATTAAAATCAAATGGGCAAAATCCGGAATATCTTTTCTGGATTGGTTGTGCTGGAAGTTTTGATGATAGGTCAAAAAAAGTAACTAGAGCTTTTGTAAAGATTCTAAACAAAGCTAATATCTCTTATGCAATTTTAGGCAAGGAAGAATCTTGTACTGGAGATCCAGCTAAGAGATCTGGTAACGAATTCCTCTTTCAGATGAAAGCTATTTCTAACATTGAAGTTTTAAACTCTTATGGTGTAAAGAAAATAATTACCACTTGCCCTCATTGTTTTAATACCATCAAAAATGAATATCCTGAATTAGGTGGTAATTATAAAGTCATTCATCATACTACTTTCATAAATGATTTAATTAAGGAAAATAAAATAAGTATATCTGGTGGATACTATAAAGGTAAAAAGATTACTTACCATGATCCATGTTACCTTGGTCGTGCTAATGGTATTTACGAAGCTCCAAGAGAAGTAATTGAAAAACTTGATGCTGAACTTGTTGAAATGAAAAGTTGTAAATCAAAATCTTTATGCTGTGGAGCTGGAGGAGCTCAAATGTTTAAAGAACCCGAAAAAGGTAATCAAGAAATTAACATTAAAAGATCTGATGAAGCAATAAAAACAGACTCAGAAATAGTAGCTGTTAGTTGCCCTTTTTGTAATACTATGATGAGTGATGGAATGACCTCAAAACAAAAAGATATTGATGTGCTAGACATTGCACAAATGATTGAAAAAGCTGAAGACTTATGATTGTAGATTTTGAAATAGTACCTGATGATTCTAGGCTTTGGATATATCAGTCTTATAAAGATTTTACAATTTCGGATATTGAAATAATTGAAGAGAAGACAAATCTTTTTTTAGATAATTGGAAAGCTCATGGTAATGATCTTCAAGCATCATATTTGATAAAGGATAAACGTTTCTTAGTTATTGCTGTAAATGAAAAATTTAACCCTATTGGAGGGTGTTCAATAGATTATTCACTTCAACTAGTTAGGGATATTTCAAATACTATAAATATTAACCTCCTTGATAGATTAACAGTTAATTATAGATCAGCTAATCAAATCTTATCCATTAATTTATCAGATCTGAAAAATAAAATTAAAAATGGATCTATATCACCTGAAACCGTTATCTTCAATACTAATGTGAAAACCAAAAAAGAACTATCAAATGATTTTGAAATAAAAATAACATCTTCTTGGCTTTCAAAATTTATCTAATATGTTAAGGATAGCTTTAATTTTAATGTTGAACATTTCTTTTGTTTTTTCCCAGGATATTTATTCTGATTTAAAAGAAACAGAAAAAAAATGGGTAGATAGTATTTATTCATCTCTCTCTCTTGAGGAAAAGGTAGCTCAGTTATTCATTAATTGGGTTTCACCTGAGCAGTCCGATTTTGAAGAAATTAGAAAGCTGGTAGAGGAAGATAAAATAGGGGGGTTAATATTTTCCATTGGAACAACTAAATCCCATATTGATTGGTTAAATAAATTTCAATCTTTATCTAAAACTCCTTTATTGGTTTCAATGGATGCAGAGTGGGGTCCATCTCAAAGACTTTCTGATGTTTTTGCTCACCCTTGGAATATGACACTTGGAGCTATTCAAGATAATTCGCTTGTTAGAGAAATTTCAAAGAGAATGGCTGAACAAAACAGAGCTCTTGGTATTCATTATAATTTTTCTCCATCTGTAGATGTCAACAACAATTCTAAAAACCCAATTATAGGAAATAGATCTTTTGGAGAAGATCCTGTTAATGTTTACGAAAAAGCTAAAGCTTATATTCAGGGTCATAAAGATGCTGGAATATTTACATCAATTAAACATTTTCCAGGTCATGGAGATACAGATAAAGACTCTCACAAGACTTTACCTATAATAAAAGGTGATATTAATAGGTTAAATAGTGTAGAATTATATCCATTCAAAAGACTTATTGAAGATGGATTAGCTGAGTCTGTAATGTTAGCTCATTTAAGTGTTCCAGCATTAGATAAAAAGTATCCTTCATCTTTATCATATAAGACAGTAAATAATCTTCTTCGAGATAAATATAAATTTAATGGAATTACAATTACGGATGCTCTTGATATGAAGGGCGTTCTTCAAGATCCAGATGTGAATGTTGATCTTAGGGCTTTTGAAGTTGGTAATGATATCATATTGATGTCAACTAATGTTTCTAATAGTGTTAAGCTTATTTCAGAATCTTATAGAAAAGGTAAAATTTCAGAATCTAGATTATCAAGTTCTGTTAAGAAAATTTTATCTCTAAAATCTAAATCAAATCTCAAAAATTATCAAAAGATTTCATCAAATAATATTCTAGCTAAGGTTAACACCTCTAAAGATACTCTGCTTTATGCTAAAGCTATGGAATCATCCATTACTTTGATTAAGAATAATAAAAGTATTCTACCTTTATCTAATGATAAGAAATACCTTCATGTTGCATTTGGAAAAAATGATAATGGAAATTACCTATTCAACAAGATTAATAAGTATTTAGAATTAGACTCATATTCTAGCAAAGATTTTACACCTCTTTATTCAAAGACTGATTATGATGCAATAATTATATCTTATCATAGCTCAAGTTCCAGTCCATATGCCTCTAATATTATTCCACCTGAGATAGTTGCTAATATTAATAAAATTAGCAGGAATAATAATATTGTATTAAACTTATTTCTTAATCCTTATAGCCTTAATTCATTTAATTCTATTGATGATTTTGAATCAATAGTCATTGGTTATCAAAACAATATAATTTCACAAGAAATTACAGCTGACTTATTATTTGGTATTAGATCTTTTAAAGGAAAGATTCCAGTTTCAAATAATTTTTTTAGTGTTAACCATGGACTATCATTATTAAGAAAAAATATAATAGGTTATTCACGTCCATCCTATGAGGGTTTTGACTCAAATATTTTAAGCTATTTAGATTCTATTGCAAAAAATGCAATTGATTCTATGATGACCCCTGGAATTCAAATGTTAGTATCGAGAAAAGGTAAAATTGTATACAATAAAAGCTTTGGTTATCACACCTATGAAAATATAACCAAGCTAGAGAATAATCATATTTTTGATCTTTCCTCAATTACCAAAATATTAGCGACAATGCCACTTGTATTACAAGAACATGAGAAAGGCAAATTATCATTAGAAACTAAGCTTTCTGAGCTTTTTCCGAAAACAAAGCTTAATGATAAAGGTGATATTTCCCTTAAAGAAATGTTATCTCACTATGCTAGATTGAGACCATGGATCCCTTTTTACGAAGAAACATTAAACAAAAAAGATAAACCTAGATCAAGATTTTATAAATCAAATTCAAGATCTTCTTTTTCAACTCCAGTGACAGATAACATGTTCCTTAAAACAAATTACAGAGAAAAGATATTTAAATCTATTTTAGAAAGTGAATTAAGAGATGACCTTGAATATAAATATTCTGATTTACCATTTTATTTTTTAAAATTTTGGTTTGAAGATATTTATGATAAACCTTTGGATATTTTAGCCTCCGAAAGAGTTTTTAAAACACTTGGATTAAAAAGAACAATGTTTAATCCATACAAGAAAATTAATTTAGATGAAATTGTACCTAGTGAGAGAGATGATTTTTTTAGATATTCAAAACTACATGGATATGTTCATGATGAGGGTGCGGCTATGTTAGGTGGAATATCAGGTCATGCAGGATTATTCTCTAACTCATATGAGGTAGCTATAGTTCTTCAAGCTATGATTCAAAAAGGAACTTATAATAATAAAAGACTATTTTCTTCAGATTCATTCGATACTTTTAATTATTGTTATTACTGTGATAAAGATAATAGAAGTGGAGTAGGCTTTGATAAACCTCAAATTGAAGGTAATCATGGTTCTACTTTTGGTGGTGTTTCTAGAAATAGTTTTGGTCATTTTGGTTATACAGGTTCAATGGCATGGGCTGACCCAGATGAAGAAATAATATTTGTATTTCTTTCAAATAGAACTTATCCAACAAGAGAAAATACTTTATTACAAACTAGTAATATAAGAACCCGATCACAAGAAATAGTTTATAAATCATTAATAGATTCTAAATGAAAATAGGAGTAGTATGTTATCCAACTTTTGGAGGATCTGGAGTAGTAGCAACTGAACTTGGCATTGAGCTATCTAAAAAAGGTCATGAAGTTCACTTTATTACCTATAGCCAACCTGTTAGGCTAGATGCATTATCATCTAATCTTCATTATCATGAAGTGAATGTGCCCGACTATCCTCTTTTTAAATATGAACCATACGAGCTAGCTTTATCTAGTAAATTATTTGATGTTATTTCGAAACATAAAATAGATGTTTTACATGTTCATTATGCAATTCCTCATGCTTATGCAGCATATATGGCTAAGAAAATTTTAAAAGAAAATGGGTATAATATTCCAATTATAACAACTCTTCATGGAACAGATATAACATTAGTTGGTAATAATCCCTTTTACAAGCCTGCCGTTACTTTTAGTATTAATAAATCAGATATAGTAACATGCGTTTCAAAAAGTTTAATGGAAGACACCAGAGAATTTTTTGGAATTAAGAGAGAGATTAAAGTGATTCCTAACTTTATAGATATAGATAAGTATGCTAAGAAACATAATCTGTGTCAAGGAAATTTACTGGCTCAAGATGATGAAAAAATTATTGTCCATGTTAGTAATTTTAGACCATTAAAAAGAATAATTGATGTTATTAAAATATTTGAAAAAATTAATCAAAAAATTAATTCAAAATTGATAATGGTAGGGGATGGTCCTGATAAGAAAAAAGCTAAAGAATTTTTAAGAAAAAATAATTTAAAAAATAAAGTAATATTCCTTGGTAAAACCAATGAAGTAGATGAGATTTTATGTTCATCAGATCTATTTTTACTCCCATCTGAAAAAGAGAGTTTTGGCCTTGCTGCCCTTGAAGCAATGGCACTTAAGGTTCCAGTTATTTCAACAAACACAGGTGGCTTGAAAGATTTAAATATAAATGGTAACTCAGGATATACTAGTGACATAGGTGATATTGACTCAATGGCTGAAAATGCAATAAAGATTTTGTCAGATACTTCACTTGAAAAAAAATACAGAAATCAAGCTTTTGAAAATGCTAAAAAATATGACATTAAAACAGTAATTCCTCTTTATGAAAAAATATATGATGAGGCGTTAAATATGTCTTAGTTTGGATTGTATATTTTTTTTGCCTGACTGTATATTATATTCTTATCAAAAGTCATTTTCTTTGTTTGAAACTTAGAATATTTTTCCATTTGATCAGTATAATGCTCTGAATCTGGGTTATCAGAGTTACCAAAAGAAATTATACTTTCTAGAATAGGACCATTTTCATTAAATCTAACAAGTCCAATATAAGATTCTCCTTGAGTAACCTTTTGTTTACCGTCTTTGTATGGTCTTGATGACATTGCTGTTATAACATCAGGCAGTCCCCAAATTGGTAATTCTTTATCACCTCTAACTAGCTTTTGAAAGACTCCAAGAGTTATTTTAATTGACCCAAAATTATTAATTATATATGCCTTTGTATCTGCCAATGCTGAAAGAAGTATTTCTTTACTTACAGTTTTATTGTTTTTTTGAATTTCATTTCTATAATTCCTTACAAGTTGATAATATAAAACTCCATAAATTCCAGCACCTTGTGAGTCAATGTCTGTCTTTCTATCCCATTTCTGAATAATATCAAGTAATTCAAACAAATCATTTTCTGCTTGAAGTTTTAATGTTTCAATAATACTTATGTCCATGAAATTATAGTTGAACTTTGATGGAAATGAATTATCATATTTAATATCCTTAAAATCATCATAAGAAATCTTATCATAACTTTCAATTAATTCAATTAGCCTGGTTGATCTATTGTTATCGTATCTCTCATATCCCATATTTTCATTGTAATTTTTTTGATTTGGGTTCTCATCTGCTGATGTTGACTTAAAAGGGGAGTGATTTGCATTGTAGATAAAACCAGATTCTGGCTGAATTACTTGAGGAAGATCCTCAATATTATGATATTCGGTCCATAGAGTTTTTTTAGTATCTCCAGGAACAATTCCTTTCCAGTTATATCCCTCTGCTCTTTTAGGAATAATTCCATTTGACATATAAAATATAGTATCATACTTATCTGCATAGCCGATATTAAACCCAGGCAATTCTTTCATCTTTAAATTATTATAGAACTCGCTGAAATTCTTTGACTTTCCCATTCTCCACCACTGCTCTAGTGCTCTTATATGAAATAGTGAAGGGGTTCTAATTGAATAATATCCTGATTTGTTTTTTAATGTTGGGCCATAAATACTCTTAAAATACTTTCGATTTATTTTAATCGGAATACCTAGAACTTTTATAGTGATTTTTGCTTTCAATTTTTCTAGTTCATATTCCTCTTCATCAACAATATATTTTCTCTTGTTTTTCATTCTAAGTTTAAATACATCAGTTTTATCAGGGTAATTAACTGTATGAGACCATCCGAGATATTCATTTACACCAATTAATATATTAGGTGTCCCGGGATACATAGTGCCAATAATATTAGTTCCTTCCTCGCTATTCAAGTGAACTTCATACCATGATGTAGGTCCTTCAAGAGGTTGATGAGTATTAATAGCTAAAAAAGTTTCACCAGATGCTGTTTTACTGCTGTTCATCGCAATAACATTTGATCCAGTTAAATTTTGATCTAAAAAATCATCTTGTGTGTCATTATTCAATATTCTTCCAGCCCAATAGGCTCCTTCATTTGAAATAAAAAGCTGAAGTTGACTATACATCAGCATTTTTTTTGGAGTAATTGGAAAGAGTTTCTTGTAAAGTACTTTATCAGGATTATTACTAGCGTAAGCATTTAAGCCTTGAGAATATCCCTCTACTACTGCCATATAATCTTCAGAAATATTACCTATTTTTTCTTCAATCAGATTTTTTGAGCCAATAAACTGAGTTATAAAATCAGCCGCTGCACCCTTAAGCCCAATATAATTAGAAAGCATTGCGTTTCCTGCAAGATAGGCTTCTTGAATTGTTGTGAAGTCGTCTTCAGCATTTGCCCATGCAAGTCCATATGCTACTTCTGCATCTGTTTGAGCATAAATATGTGGAATTCCAAATTCATCTCTAACAATATCTATATTTTTTGGGTTTATTTGTGAGTAAGAAAGTGTGCTTACTAAGAGGAGAGATAAAAGTATACGCATTTATTAAAAAATAGTGGTTAGTATTCTAAAGGCAAAATAGCAGGCGAATATAATTAAAATTACTTTTCTGTTTTTTACATACCATTCCATATTTTATTTTTTTCAAAATTAACTAACTGAGGTTAATAAAAGTTATTATTAATTTAATTTAATTACTAATTAACAATTTGTAAAATATTTATAACGAAAGATTACTATCCATTAAATACTACAGGATTATTGGAACTACCTATTAATATTATAATTGCGATATCAGTAAGATATTAAATAGAATTGTTCCAAATTGATATTTTTTAATAACTTTTTCTTGCTTTTTAACAATATTTTAACTTAAATTGCGACTAATAAACTAAACATAAATTAACATGAAAAAAGCTTTTTTTGTTGTATTGATGTTATCGTCTAGTCTAATTTTTGCTCAGGACTCTATCTCTGGTAGTGTTTCTGATGCAGATAACAACCCTATTCCTGGAGCTACAATTGTAGTACAAGGAACTAATACAGGTGTTGTAACTGACTTTGATGGTAATTATCAAATAAATGCGTCAGCTGGAGACCAGTTGACCTTCTCAAGTTTGGGATTTGGATCTCAAACAATTACTGTTGGGAACCAAAATCAGATTAACGTTACATTAATGTCAAGTGTTGACATTCTTGATGAGGTTGTTGTCTCAGGATATCAAACTCAACAAAGAAGATCACTATCTGGTGCAATCGGAACTGTAGATACAGACGAGGCATTCAAGACACAGGTAACAAATGCTGCTGAAGCTCTACAAGGTAGAGTTGCTGGTGTGCAAGTAACATCTGGTGGTGGTCCTGGGGCTGCTCCCGTAATTAGAATTCGTGGTTATGCTACTACTAACGATAACAGTCCTTTATATGTTATTGATGGTATTCAAACTACCGATGCTAATGTTATGAGAGATATAAACCCTAAAGACATTGAAAATATAAGTGTACTAAAAGATGGTTCTGCAGCAATTTATGGTGCAAGAGCTTCTAATGGTGTTATTGTTGTTACCACTAAAAAAGGTTCATACAACTCGAAGAACACTTTTGAAGTTAGTGCTACTTACGGAATCAGTGAGGTTACAAGATCCCCTGATATGTTAAATGTTCAGCAGCATGCTGATATGACATGGCAGAGTATTCTTAATGATGGAAATGTTCCATCTCACCCACAATATGGAAGTGGACCAACTCCTTCTGTACCAGTCTTTTTAAATGTACCTATGCCTAGTGGACCTGAATATGCAGGTGCTGGAGCGAAAGTACAACCTGGTGGAACTAAATGGTTCGACGAAGTTTTTGATCCTGCTGATGTAACTGAAGTTTCAGTATCTGCTTCTGGTGGATCTGAACAAGGTAAATATCACATGTCTGCTAGATACTTAAAGCAGGAAGGTGTAATTATACATACAGGATTTGAATCAGTTTCAACTAGATTAAATTCTGAATTTAAAATAGGAGATAAGATTACTATTTCTGAAAACTTAAACATTGCTTATGATAAGGAAGGGACTACTAGTGGAAACCCAATGCAAAATGCTGCATTTTCATCTCCACTTGTTCCTGTAAGAGATACTAATGGAAATTTTGCTGGTACATATTCTAATGCTGCAAGAGTTGGTATTGCTAACAACCCTGTTGCAGATCTTGCAAGAGGTAAAAATGATTACAACAAGAACTTAAGAGTTATTGGTGATGTTTCATTTAAATGGCAAATAACTCCTGAATTATTATTTAAGACCTCTGCTGGTATTACCATGAGAGATTTAAATGGTAGATATTTTACAGCTCTTAATCCAGAGCATGGTGAAGCAATCTCAAACAACACTCTTTCTGAACAAAGTTTCAGACAAGACGAGTGGGTTGTAACAAATTTCTTAAACTATAAGAATTCATTTGGTGATCATACATTAGATGTATTAGTAGGTACTGAGGCAACAAAATCTAACTATAAAGGTTTTGGAGCTTTAAGAACTGGATATTTATTTGAAGATCCAAGCTTTTACTTATTAAGTAATGGTTCTGGTGTTCCTGTAATTTCAGGCGGGGGGGCTTCTTCAAGTTCAATTTT
>Ga0209425_10004463_pt1 | contig 14229 bp, 7 predicted proteins | sample COG_05_FD_184749 | JGI IMG/M metagenome (GOLD analysis project Ga0209425, IMG submission 184749) | Pelagic Microbial community sample from North Sea - COGITO 998_met_05 (SPAdes) (version 2) | ecosystem: Environmental > Aquatic > Marine > Neritic zone/Coastal water | place: Helgoland, sampling... | reverse complement strand
GGTTATCCTATAAATCCAAAAGATTTAGATATTCAAGAATTACGATCACAAATACAACAAATAAATGAGGATATATGGTCTATAGAAAATGAACATCCTTTTTTTAAAAATGGATCAGTTTTAGAAAATAATGGAAATAAGTATTATATGCATTCGGGAAGAAGAAGACAAATAAATAATAGAAGAGCTTTACAACTTATTAAAAAAAGATCAGGTAAAAAAGGAATACCTGATAGCGATTTTGTAATCTTAGTAAGTCAATCTTGTATAGGAGGTATATTAGCAGGTCCTCCTATTGATGATATAAAAGATTTAAATGTAGATTTAATGGAGATAAATAGATTTGATGAAAGACAATTTGATGAATAGAAAATAACCCTTATGGCCCAAATATTAGACATATCCTCTGAACAATTATTAGAACTTGATTCTATTAATTCAAAAGTAATTGTAAAAACTTTTGGAAGAAAAGAAGACGTAGTAGAATTACACATCTATGACATTAACGATAATCTTTTATATTCAGAAGAAAATTTTCAAGATTATAGTTTAAATAAAATTGATGAAGTTCCTGAATCAACATCTCAAATAATATCAAATAAAGAACCAAGAATAATAAATCCTAATGTAAAAGGAGCAGGAGATAGAGAATATATTCCTGGACCTAACGGATCAACAGACGGATATTATTTTAATAATGGAGAAACCATGATATGGGTATCTACATTAGATCAATCTCCTATTATGGGAGAAACTACTAATGAATCTTCTAATTTTCAAATAGATCCTGTAAAAATACTAAATGAAAGAGCATTAATAGCAGGTAAATATAAAATTAAATTAAATATTCAAAGAAATAAAATATTTAATGAAGAAGATAATTTATTTAATGTTAAAGAAATCTCACCTTCTCGTAGAGAAATTAGATCTATTACTCCTAATATTGAAAATAATTCATTTGATAGAGCAATTAGCCTTTTCATATCAGAAATTGAAACGTCTTCTTATTTTAAAGATATTATTTTAAATTTTGGAAATGATTCAAATGTAGTTGGAATAAATGTTTTACTAAATAAAAATCCTAACAAACATGAATTATTAGTAAAATTATCAGAACCATTACCCTCTTTTATAACAACAAAATCAACATTTAAAGTAACAGAATTAATTATAGATCCTATAACTGTAACTGTTGATTTAGGAGAACCTGAATTTACAACAGAAAGTGATGAAATTATTCCTTTACAAGGACCTAATTTTAAAATAGATGTTAGATTAAATAATTCAATGCCTTCTAGTTATAAAAATTATAATGAATTATTAGAATATGGTTTTACTTCTTCATATCAACACCTTTTAAACCAATTAGAAAATAAAGAAATACCAGAAATAAATTATGATTATATAAGACCAGTATCATCTAGTACAGAAGGGATTGATGTTCCTTATCATTTTGAAAATTTCATACATTTTGGTAGTGCTACTGAACGTTTAAAAAACTTTGAATATAAAGTAAGCTTAATAGAATTATATGATAGTCAAATGGGAGATATAGAAAATATATCAAGTACTATTCCTAATGTTGCTTTACAAAATAAAGAAGCAATTAATGATAAAAAAGAAAAACTAATAAAAGGACTAGATGGATATGAACAGTTTTTATATTTTGAAACAGGATCTAATATTTTTACTTGGCCTAAGTCAACAGATAAAAAAACATCACCCCTCCATTCAGTATCTTCATCATTAGTTAAAACATGGTTAGGAAGTGAAAATTCAAATGATTCAAATTATGGGGGACAATTATTATCAGCTTCTTTATTTGATAGTAAAAATGAGTATGGATTAATAAATTTAGTACCTAAACATATTATAGATAATAATGATAATGACTTTTATAAGACATTTACTCATATGATAGGACACCACTTTGATCACATATGGACTCACATAAAACACACAACAGAAATAAATAATTCTCATCATAAAAGAGGTGTTTCAAAAGATTTAGTTTATTTTACTTTAAAAAGTTTAGGTTTAGATCCAATGGATCAATTTGAAAATGATAATTTAATAGAATATATTTTAGGAGAATCAATATATGATAATTCAGTAGGAATTGCTCCTATTCCTCTTTTTACTGTAGGTGGAAATAATAATAATTTTTTCCCTACAATACATAATGAAACATTAATAACTGCATCAAATGCGGGTTCAATAGCTAAACAAGATATAACAAAAGAAATTTGGAAACGTTTATACCATAATGCACCTTATCTTTTAAAAACTAAAGGAACAGAAAGAGGATTAAGAGCATTAATGAGTTGTTATGGAGTACCTTCAACCGTTCTAAATGTTAAAGAATATGGAGGACCTTTAAAAGATAAAACAGATTACAAAACTTTTAGTTACGATAAATCTTCTTTAGCATTATTTGGAAGTTCAAGTAATAATGGCTATTTTTTAAAAACAGCATGGTCATCTTCTTTAACACAAGATTTAAATTCAGATGTAAAAACAGTAGCTTTTAGAATTAAACCTGAAAGATCAACACAACAATATCATTTATTTTCTATATCAGGATCAAGTACTTTTGAAGAAAGTGACACACATTTAGTTTTAACCCCCTATGCAGGAAGTGATATATCTTCATCTAATGATTCTACTAAATATGGTAAATTAGATGTGTACACAGGTAGTGCTATAATAGCTTCAACTACTAATTTTCCTATATATAATGGAGATTTTTGGAATATCTTTATGGGAAGAGAAACAAATAATGACACAAATTATGGTACAATTAAATTTGGTGCTTATCAATCTAACCATTTAAAAAATGTTTCATATCATACCTCTAGTTTTGATATATCACAAACAACATATGAAGAGGTTTGGAAAGATGGAACATTAGCATATTTTGGAGGTATTGAACTAAATAGTACATCACCTTATGATGTAGTAGATAATTTATCATACACAGGATCTTTCCAAGAAGTAAAATACTATTTCCATTCATCTAGTACTACAGACATTTTAAACCCAAAAGCATTAGAAATACAAGCACTAGACCCTTTTATATATGCTGGAAATACTACATCATCAGCATTTGATGAATTAATTTTTAGAGCTCCTTTAGGTAGTAATTTAGTTTCTGAAACAGACCAAACAATAGATAGTTCAAGTTCTCATCCTAATTTAGACATACATTATATCCCTACAGCTAGTATTTCAAGTAGTATATCAGGTATGAAATATGTAGAAGTATTAGAAGTTCATCATTTACCTACTCCAGACACAGTTGGTATTTCAATGACAAGTGAAAAAGTTAGAATAGATGAAGGTACTATAGATGATGACATTTTATCATTCACAAGAAGATCAGAAGTTTCTACATTAGACAGACAACCACAAGATTTTGAAGATTTAGGAGTATTTTTCTCCCCACAAACAGAAATAAATGAACAAATAATTTATAATATGGGGGCATTTAGATTAGATGATTATATAGGTTCACCTTTACCTTCATCTCAAACATCTTCTTTTTATTCTGATTTAAAACATTTAAGAAAAGATTATTTTAAAAGAGTACCTAGAAGTTTTAACTATTGGGATTACATTAAAACAATTCAATATATAGATCACACATTGTTTAAATTAATAGAACAATGGGTTCCTATGAAAGCAAATTTAAAAACAGGTCTTTTAATTGAACCTCATTATCTTGAAAGAAATAAATTTGCAAGAGAATTACCTGTTATAGATGATGGCCAAACAATGATATCTGGTTCTTATAACACAATATATGCAGACGTAAAAGGAGAAACAATTAATGAATTATATTCTTTTAATGGTTCTGTAGGAGGAGGAAGTGCTGTAACCACAAATAATTTTAGAAAAGATCTTACCTCAGGAAGTATTGAAGTAAAAAATAATAAAGGAAGAAGAGTAGAACAAGGAACAAATGGTACTATAGATGTAAATGGTATTGTTTTAGATGAAAAACAACAAGCAGCTCAAGCACCTATAAAACCTTTTACAAGTACAAAAGGTCAATTTTATATTGATTATAGATCAAATACTTTATTAGGAAATGTTACAAAAGGAAAACCATCTAGTAGGTATTATAAATTTGGAGAATATTATAAATTTAGATAAAAATAAAATATGGGACAATTTTCACAAAGTTTAAATGAAGCTTTACAACAAGGTGCGGGTGCATTATATTCTGCTGAATTTGATGATGCTTTAATAGATGCAATTCATTGGAAAAACCCAAGATATGCAGGTTCAAAATTAACAGGATTAAGGATAAATGAATATCATGGAATTGATCCTTTTATTGATCAACTTAATACTTCAAGCGCTGATTATTTAGCACAATATGTACCTTCTAGTAGTAATAGTAGTGTGTGGGGAGGAGACATATCTTATGGTTTAAATCCTGTAATTAATAATGAAACAACAGCCATTTATATAGCTAATACAGTAGTAGGGGGGACAGAAAATGAAAGATACGCTACTTTAGAAGGTCATTCATATGTTGGTGTTAGTAAAATATTAATAGTTAATAAAGAAGATAATTCAGTTAAAGTCATAGACAGAGAAACTGAAAATTATGATAGTTTTCATAGATTTATAACTCAAGATTTCCCAACAGGAGCCAAACTTAATATTAAAGTTTTAGATCCAGCTATTCAATCAGATTTAGAAGGAAATTATTCTTGTAGAATGAATAAAGGATTTTTATTAAGTACTTTTAAGTATTTAGACTATTTAAATGATAATAATTCAATACCTAATTCTTTAGCCCCATATACTAGTCCTTTAGAATTATTTGATTCATCAACTATGGGAAATACAAGTGGTGGATCAGTAGCAATAGATAACGCAATTGTTTTAGACACTCCTAGATTATCTTTTAGATATGGTTATAAAAGTGATGATGGTGTAGGTGGTCAAACTACACCAAATAATTATAATGGTGTTACAAGATTATCAACTACATCTAATCAATATAATGCACATAGAGATTTTTCACCAAATTACACTACAGCTGAAATAAAAACAAATAAATTTACAAAAGAATATTACACAGGAAGTAATAGTTTAACATCAGTAAGTCCATTAAACACAGGATTTGATGGTGCTTTCTTTTCAGCAAGTAGATTTATAATAAATGACACTTTAGGCTATTTAAATAAAAACTTTGATAAAACAGAATTACATTTAACAATAAATAAAGGAAATATAGACTTTGCTCCTGGTTTTAATGATGAAAGAAGTATGGGTACTTTTGAAATAGACAAAGGATATGGAACTCTTTCTGGAATAGGAATAAATGATGAAACAAGTGGAGATCCTTTATTACCAGAAGGATCATTTATAGGACATAGAACTCCTATGCATCATATATTCCAATTAAAAGGAGGAACAATTTATACTCCTACAACTCCTAACACTGTTAGAACGGAAGACCATGTAGCTTTATTCGACCTTAATACCAGAAATTCAGGAGTAATTTTATCACATACAAGACGAACTTATTGGAATGGAGATGAAAACCCACGTACATTAAATTATTCAGGTTCAGCAGGTTTTGAACTTTCATTTTTAGATAAAGATCATACACTTATAGTAAACATAGATAAACCTACAGAATTATTTGAAGGAATTGGGACTAAAGGAATAGCTTTAATACCAGAACATTTACATGGAACAATAAAGAAAAATATAGAATATTATTTAAAAGAAGCAGGAGTAATAGATAATGCAACAACTCTTCAAGCATAATTAAAAAAATTAATATTTCTAAAAACAATTTATATTTATAACAAAATACAACAACAATGGGATACTTAGACAGCTCAACAATTACAGTAGACGCAATTTTAACTAAAAGAGGGCGTGAATTACTTGCACTTAATGATGGTTCTTTTAAAATAACACAATTTGCTTTAGGAGATGATGAAATAGATTATACTATGTTTAATGAAAATCATCCAAATGGTTCTCAATATTCAGGAGAAGCAATAGAAAATATGTCTCTTATAGAAGCTATACCTGATGGAAATCATATAATGCGTCATAAATTAATTACTTTAGACAGAGGAACATCTGTTATACCATTTATAGATCTTGGTGGTGAAGGAATTATAAAATTAGCTCTTGGGGGAACAAGAAGTCTTACTCCTAAAACACTTAATTATAATGGTGTAACAACAGGATTAGCAGAACCAAATGGATATAACTTTACTATAGCAGACAGAAGATTAGTATCAAGATTCTCAAGTGTAGGACAATCACAACCTCAAGCAAGAATGGCAGCACCTTATGCTACAACAGCTGTTGGAGAAAGTGTTAGTGGACAAGGAATTAGCATAACAGGAATTAGTTCAACATCTCTATTTGGATCAAATGAAAAATTATTAACAACCCTTACAATTGAAGGTAGAAACACAGGAGCTAGATTAACAATTCCTGTTGAAGTATCAAAAACACAAGCAATAACTACAGCAGCTGTTTCTGACGCACTTCCTTCAGAAAGTATATAAAAATAAAATAAATGAGTTTAACAAGATTTAGTCAAGGAGATATAGTAATAAGCACAGACTCTTTAGTAACTTCAACATGGAGTGGTAATACAAATAATTTACAAACAGCATTTACAAGTTCTGCAAATAATTTTACTAGTCCTACCAGTTCAGGATTTTTTCACCTAGATGTTTATGATAAAGTTTTAACAGACACTTCAGCAGAATTACAATATTCTGTGGCATATGGTAATAGATTAGGATCGGGTTCTCCTGATTTTACAAATGACAGTGGATCACACGGACAAAATGCATCTAGAGTAACTTATGGTGCTTACAGAAATTTAGTTTTTGGAGATGAAAATCAATTTTTTACATTTGATACTCACACTCCAAATGATATTTATGTTATTAATGTAGCAAGAGCAAGATATAAACAAACACTAAAACCAGGTACTTTAAATTTACAACTATCTGCTTCTCTTAACCAATCTTCAACAACAGCTACTACAATTCATCTTACTGATGATAGTGTTACACAAAATGGTTCAGCTAAACTTACAAATTTAGGAAGACAATTTAATATTGTATCTGGATCTAGTGGTGTTAGATCAGGTTCAGTTTTAGGACAAGTAGCTGCTACTGCCTCATATGGTTTATTTTATCCAGATGCAGGAATTATTATATTAAATCCTGATGCTTTTGGTCAGAGAAGTACAGCTAATGTACCCGTACATATTGGGCCCAATAGACAGAGAGGAGAATTTGTAAATTATAATACTTCATCTGCTGACTGTAATAATGAATTATTATGGCGTGCTATTAGTGGAGCTGGTAATTTTATAATAGATACTGAAGAAAAAGTAACATCACAATATTATTTTGCAAGAGCTAAAAACTTTGAATATAATTATACTACAAACCCTTCATTTACAGATGGTAGTGGTAATTTATCTTTTAGTAGTATGATAAATAATCCTGTAACTTACATTACAACTGTAGGATTATATAATGATTCTAGTGATTTAGTAGCAGTAGCAAAACTAAGCCAACCAGTTGTTAAAGATTTCACAAAAGAAGCACTTATTAGAGTAAAATTAGACTACTAAAATGTCCCTAAATGTCAGAAGTATACAAAAAGTTTACAGCTCAAGATTATTCAGTAGTACCATTTAATGCCCATAAACAGTATAAGTTTGAATCTCAATCAGCTGTAGACAACAAAATAACATGGCATAATGTTAGTTGGACTTCAGAATCTATTTCTCTTTATACTAGTGCAAGTTCTATTTATGGGGGTGATACTAAAAATGTTGTTAAATATAATCAAATAGATCATCTTTTTTACAAAAACTTTAAAAAGGATATTTCTAATAGATTTGGATATAATAATTATTTAAAACAAGAAAGAAAATTATATTCAAAAGCTCAAATTTTATCTATCCCTTCAGGATTATATGGTCATGAAATAAAACCAGGAGATTTTTATCTTTCTTCAAGTAATTACGAAATAATAGATGACACACATGGTAATCTTATCATTAGTGGTACTAACTTAAACCACTATCCTACAGATGTTAGAAAAAATGTGTTTAAATTAGAACCAATTAAAGCTTTTAAAGCTTATGATTTAAATACTATCCCAGGATATGCAGTTAAATTAATAGACCCACAAGATAAAGAAGCAGGCATAACTAAAAGATTTTGGAGAAGAGGAATATCAAATCCAAACACAACACCTAATTATACTACTCCTATTAATTTATCAGAAACAGATGATAGCTATTATTTTAATAACTTTAAATATAATAAAGTTAATTTTAGTGAAAATGAACTCTTAGGTTCAGGTGATAATGTTTTCTCATCTGTAAATTTTGATAGTTCTATAGGTTCACATATAAAAGCACCTCATAATGATAAGTATAATTTTAATGACGAAGACTTTTCAATATCTTTTTATATAGAACCCTCACCAGTAGGAGGTACAATATTAAACCAATCATCAAGTATTGGACAATCATTTGGAGGAGGAATAGTATATAATGTAGACGAAAATTTTATTTATATAATATCAACAAATGCTGTAGGAAGATATTCTAACGCTCAAAACGTACAATATGCTTGGGGAGTTTTAGGAGCAAATGGTAATGCAGGAGTAGGCAATGTACAAACAGGACTAGGTGGAATACCTCATATGGGAGATGGTCAGCAACAACTCGTAAACATGACAAATGCAGATTCAAATGCTCCTGGACATTTAGGTAATTTTATGAGTAATTTTAGTCATAATGGATACACTGATTGGTATATTCCTACAATAACAGAAATTCATTCAGCTGATACTAATTTAAAAATATTTAATTTTGATGGATCAACTAATCCTCTATTTACAAATTTATCTAGTTCTCTTAGTTTAGATGTAATTGATAAAAAATTATTAACATCTACAGAAGCTCCAAGCTCATTTATAGATTTCTTTTTAGCGTATGATTCAGGTTCACTTACTGGAGGAAAACAACCTAAACAATTAACAGCTACTGGAACACCAACAACCTTTTTACCTGTAAGAAAAGTAGCTAAAGGAACACAAGATTATGTATATGATAAAGCAAAACGATATATTATATGTAAAAGTGGAACACAAACAGTGTCTCCAAGTGATTTAAATCCAGGAACCCAAACAATTAAAAACACTTCAAAATCAAGTTCTTCTCAACCTTTAGACACATTATCTCAACCTCAATTTCCATTTGAAATTTACATGCAAAGCCAATCTTTATATTTTGCAAGATCAGATGGAAAAAACACGATAACTATAAGTAGTAGCTTAACAGGTTCTTCTGGTCGTCCTGAACATCATCATATTTTATGTCAAAAATCATCATCTATGATGGAAATATATTTAGATGGAAATAAAATTGTGGACGCATCTGATAGTAGTTTAGAAGAAACAAGAAATTTAGCTAATTTATATATAGGTTCAAAAGGTGTTTTAAGTAAAAAAGACGCCAATAATACATTATCAGATGTAGGATTTTTTAATGGATCTTTAAGTTGTATAAATATATGGAATAATAATTATAATACAGCTTCTATAAAAAACATATCAGAAAGTATAAATGCTTCTCCTTATGTAGGAAATATATTCTATCAAAATGGTTTCATAGTACTTACAAAACCAACAATACAAAATATAGATGTACCTTCTTTAAACATAAAACCTTTTGATTTTAATGGATCTGATACTATTGATCAGAGAATTCAAAATTACACTTACACTCAAGTTGACCCAACACTTCCATTATCTTTTACAAATGGACTTGATATTAAATCAGATGGAACAAAATATTATGTTGCTAACAAAAATGCAGGAGGAGCACCTGATCCTAACCAAAAACATAAATTTCCTACTCATCTTTATCAGTTTAATATGAGTACACCTTTTGATTTATACTCAGCTACTTCATCTATAGATAATGCTGCAGCTGCAGAAAAAACATACGCTGTTATATCTTCTTCTCTCCCTTACTTATGGATGGATCCTAAAGACATAAAATTTCACCCTTCAGGAACATCTTTATACTTTATAGGAAAAGGATACAGTAATTTATCATCATCAGGACACCCTACTATGGCTGAATTAAATGCAGCTAATGGTGCTTACGGTCAGTATCAGTTAAATAAACACCATGTTCGTGGGGGAATAGTTCAAATACCTATTGACACTAAATTTGATATATCTAGTGGATCGAAAGTTAATAAAGCTAACCCTTCAGGAACTAGTTCTTTATTATTAGAAGAATCCAAAGTATATGACACAACATACATTAAATACAATGCAAAGTATGATGATAGTGCATATTCTAATCAAGATTATAAACGATGGGGAGGAATAGCACCAAAAGCTTTTACATTTTCAACAGATGGTACAAAATTTTTTACAGTACATGAAGTAGATAGAGTAAGATGGGATACTGGTGTATGGCATAATGATGAATTTGGTCCTACTAGATATCCTGGTGCTATAAATGATAGTATTAAATCATCTTATACTATAATAGAACACAATTTAACAACAGCTTTTGACATATCTACCATTCAAACAACAGGTTTATTTGAACTTAATGGTGAAACAGGTACTACAACAGACATTGGTTTAGCTAATGCAATTCCACAAAAATACAACCATTCAGGAAAAAAATTAGATTTATTAGATTTACCTTCTCCTGAAGGATCTCCTCTACATGTTAGAAGCATAACTTTTAATAAAAAAGGAACTAGAATGTATCTATTAAGTAGAATGACTAGTAAATCACAACCATTTGGATTTCGTTTTAAACAAGGAGGATGGGGAACTTTTGGAGACCCTAATAGTGGTTGGCTTCCTGGAATAGCAGTGGCTGATCCAGTTCTTGAACGACAGGGTCCTAGAATATGGGAATATAAATTAACAATCCCATTTGATATAACATCAGCCAAGTATAAAAAATCTAAAGCTTTAGCAAAATCAGGAGGAATATTAGAACAAATGGACTTACGTAATGACAGTGCTCCAGGCACTATAACATACGATGATAGAGTTGCTCTTCAAGCTTTAAGATTTTCCAAAAATGGAAGATATGTGTATATTGCAAATTCAGGTACAGGACCTACTGCAGGAGGGTTTGATAATAGAGCTCTTTCAAGACTTAATTTAAGTAACATATTTAAACCAACAGAAAATAAAATTCAATTTCAAGGTTCACATTTAATTTATGAAAATGAATATCAATGTACAGTAGATGAATATGAATTTAATGATACATTAAATATTTCAGCAAGAAAAATTAGAACCCAAGATTCACATGAATTAGCTGACTTTACAACATCTTCACTTTTTCAACCTTATGTTACAACAGTTGGTTTATATAATGAACAAAATGAATTATTAGTAATTGGTAAACTTGGTCAACCAGTTAGAACTTCTAATGAAATTGACACTACTTTTGTACTTCGTTGGGATACTTAAAATAATTCATATTTATAAATAAAAACATCATGCCTACTAATAGAACAAATTTAAAAAATTATTTCCAAAAAGGAGACAAACCCTCAGCTTTACAATTTGCGGAATTAATAGATGGTAATTTAAACTTAGAGGATGGTGGAACTGTTGCAGGACAAACTAATTTTACAAAACCTATAACAGCAAGTATCATTAGTGCAAGTGGAACAGTTTTTGCTAGTGATTTTCAATCAGCAGGAGAATCAAGCCAAACAATAACTTTTAATGATAATTTAAACGTAACTGGTTCATTCTCAATGAATGGACCCACATTTGATATTAATGCTTCTAGTGTAGTAACAATTGATGGGACACAAATTACATTAACTACAACACCTACAGATGGTGTTATTACATTACATTCAGCCCATACAGCGGGACAAGCAATTCTTATAGATGCAAATGCAAATGCAGGTTCTATATTGGACATTGATGCAGGTATTTTAGATATAGATGTACAAGGAGTCACTACAATAAATGCAGGGGATGTAACTATAACTAGTCCTCAAATAAGTTTACAAGGAAATGTAACAGCTTCAGGAACTATAACAACTTCAGGATCTATAGTACACGGAAATGTAAGCGCAAGTGGAAACATAGTTGCATCAGGATTCATTTCAGCAAGTGGTAGACTTCAAACATTATCCCACATTACAGCCTCAGGTAATATAAGTTCAAGTGGACATATTTCTAGTTCAGGTTTAATAGTAGCAGGAGGAGCACAAGTAGGAGCTCTTGTTGCAACAACTTTAGATACAGGTCAAGGAGCAAATGAGTTATTCGACATGAATCAAAATGTTACTACCACAAGTAATGTATTTTTTGGTTTTATTTCAGCTTCGGGAGATATAAGTGGAAGTACTATAATTGGTGAAAACATTCACTCATTAGGTCATATTACTGCTAGTGGTAGAATTCAAACATTGTCCCACATAACAGCATCAGGAAATATTAGTTCAAGTGGACACATTTCTAGTTCAGGTTTAATAGTAGCAGGAAGAGCACAAATTTTAGGAAATCTTGTAGTAGATAATTCTCAAACAGTAAATGTTGGAGCTTTAACTGCAACAACTATAAACACAGGTCAAGGAGCTACTGAAGTCCATTTAATGGATCAAAATGTTAGACAAGCGGATGCAGTTGTATTTGCTACAGTTGACACAGGTCAAGGTGCTAATGAGTTATTCGACATGAATCAAAATGTTACTACTACAAGTGATGTAACATTTAAAAACTTAACAATAACAGGAACAGGCTCACTTGCTGTAATAAGTTCAAGTAGAATTGATGGAAATGGTTATGGAAATATAGTAATTAGTGGTTCATTAATACCAGGTACAGATGATGTATTTGATTTAGGATCTGGTTCAAAAGAATGGAGCCAATTAGTTGTAAATACTATAACAGCTTCAGGTAACATTAAAGCTACAGGTACTTTAGCAGCAGGAGCTACAACAGTAGGAGCTTTAGTATCAACAACTATAAACACAGGTCAAGGAGTTACAGAAGTCCATTTAATGGATCAAAACGTTAGAGAAGCTGACGCAGTTGTTTTTGCAACAGTAAACACAGGTCAAGGTGCTAATGAGTTATATGATATGGATCAAAATGTTACTACTACAAGTAATGTATTCTTTGGATTTGTTTCAGCTTCAGGAGACATAAGCGGAAGTAATTTAGATGCAGGTGGAAATATAAGTGCAATAGGTCATATTACTGCTAGTGGTAGACTTCAAACTTTATCTCACATCACAGCCTCAGGAAACATAAGTTCAAGTGGAACTATGATTGCTAAAGCATTTGTAGAAACAGTTTCAACAAAAGCAGCAGCAGGTGGTGATTTAGCTGGTGCAGCAGCAGTAGATGCAACAAATGTAATATTTGCAACAACTGATGATGCAGCAAAAGGAGTCAGACTTCCTGCTTTAACTACTTTAGCTATTGGACAAACAATTACAGTACATAATGAAGCAGCATCAACTGCATTAAGGGTATATCCAGCAAGTGGTGATGTAATAGGAGGATTAGCAGAAGATGGGCACGCAACTGTACCTGCTAAAACAGCTGTAGTATTAACAAAACGAGATGCTAATAAATTTTTAGGATACTTTACAACTGTAATTGCTTAATAAGATAAATTTGGTTATTTAAAATAATCTTCGTACATTGCTTAAATGCAATGGAACTATCAAAACAAACACATACAAGAAATTAATGACCTTCCAGAAGGTGCATTTGGTTTTATCTATCAAACAACTCACATTCCAACAGGAAAAAGATACATTGGTAAAAAATCTTTAATTTATAATTTAAAGAAAAAATTAGGTAAAAAAGAAAAAGCCCTATGGGAAGGTAAAGGTCGCCCACCAGTATACAAAAGAGTATTAAAGGAAAGTGATTGGAAAACTTACTATGGATCACATGCATTTATTAAAGATGCAAATGATGATGATTTAGAAAGAACAATTTTACAAGTGGCTTTTAATAAAAAAGAACTCACATATTTAGAATGTAAATACCAATTTATATTAGAGGTTTTAGAAGATAAAAAATATCTTAATGATAATATATTAGGTAAGTTTTACGATAGAGACTTTAGATGAAAGAAGATTTATTAAAACAGTTATTAGAATCAATTTTAGGTAGAAGTAAATC
>Ga0209425_10004458_pt1 | contig 14242 bp, 10 predicted proteins | sample COG_05_FD_184749 | JGI IMG/M metagenome (GOLD analysis project Ga0209425, IMG submission 184749) | Pelagic Microbial community sample from North Sea - COGITO 998_met_05 (SPAdes) (version 2) | ecosystem: Environmental > Aquatic > Marine > Neritic zone/Coastal water | place: Helgoland, sampling... | reverse complement strand
GGGTGCCTGGACAACCGGTTATATTGCAGGCACCTCAATGGCAGAATAAAAGGTTCCGCTTGTTGAATGGACATAGAATTCCCGGCGAAAGAAGGCAGAGGGAGACGCGGGTTGGCGAAACGGGTGAAATCGCAGGAACCCGTTTAAAAGTGGGCTCTAGGCGCTCATTGACGCAGTCTATCGAGGATTGCGAATGGCGGGATAGACGGGACTCGAACCCGAAGTCGAGTAGTGATCAAGTGGTTGATAATCATGAATTAAAGGATTTTACGAAGGAGCAGTGGACACAGATATGGACACACTTTTCCGGCGAGGATCGTCAAATGCTGGCACGAATTGTCGAAAGATGGGGCAGTCTCAGCGAGGAGTTGAAGGGTCATTCGTTGACTCCCTGAATTGCTCTTTCATAGAATCAGCTTATGTAACCTGTGTTTACTTTATTTGAGAAATCTCATTTTAGAATATCACAGATCATTAAAGAGCAGAATTCTACACTTTCCGTTTTGTTTTAAATAGGAAGAAAATACATTGGTCATTTCTACGGTGAAGTTATTTCTAGGTTCAGCACGGATAACATCCTCTGTTACCGCAAGGTATCCATTGCTGTCCACATGGCAGTCAATTAGGAAGTATAAAACTGAAATCCTTTCTTAAATCATTTACCACCTCAAATGAAATGCTTACATCAGAAAAATCGATTTCCTGAAGGTATTCATTTTCAATTTTTTCCTGAAGGTTAGAAAAAGAATCTTGGTTAAGTTTCAAAACAAAGAATGATGTTTATTTCCCTTTTTGTCGGCAAACTCCTTACTTTTAGTCACATAAAATGAAAGGAGTTCTCCTAGCGGAAGTTTCGCATTCTCATCCTCATAATTTTCAACCAGATTTATTTTACATTTTGTCTCGATGATCGCAAAGTCCTCAAAATCTCCTTCCTTCCAACCCTTGAAGACGGGATCATTGACCACACCCTTCATCATTTTCAGAATTTTCGTTTGAGTCTTTTTCTTTTTGTCCAGTTCTGGGATAAGGATTTGGGTAGGTATTTCTGTGACATTCTTACCGTCAGTCCCAATGATGTCGCTTAAATCACGAGTATAGATAGATGACTGAAATGAAAGATCACACCCTGTTAAAAAACTAAAATATATGATCAGTGCTGTTGAGGTTATATTTTTCAAATTCATAGCCTTGTATTACTTCAGCTTTAAAAAATCATCAAGGAGTTAAAAAATTGACTTGTTAGATTACAATTGATGAGTTGATAGGATGAAATTTAATTCAATCTTATTTGCTGTCTTAGTGCTTTTGGGTGGATGTGGAGAACCTAATTTGGATGTTGCTGAAACTAAAGACAAAATTCTAGCCGAAGCAATTGATGCTGACAAAATTCAACAACGAGGTGAAGTAGGCGAAAAACTTTATTATGCACCCAACGAGCAAGAACCTTATACGTATTAGATTAAAGAAATGTACAATAATGGGAAGGTTAAAATTTTATTTTACGTAAAAGACGGAAAGAAGGATGGGCTATTTACTAAGTGGCACGAAAACGGACAGAAAAGAGAAGAAACAAACTTTAAGAACGGTAAACTTGATGGGATTGGGGCTTCGTGGCACGAGAACGGGCAGAAAAGTTCAGAAATAAACTTCAAGAACGGCAAAGAAGATGGGCTTTACACTAAGTGGGACGAAAACGGAGTAAAGCAATCAGAAGAAAATTATAAAGACGGCAAACTAGATGGGCAAAGAACTTTGTGGCATGATAACGGACAAAAGGAATATGAAGGAAATTATAAAGACGGCAAAGAGGTAGATTAATCTACCGAAAACTAGAAGGTGCCTTCATTTGGTTTAGTGGCGATGTAACATCTGATGGATGGGCTGGAAAAATACTCAGAGGAACTAGAGAACATTTAAATAGGACTAATCAACGCAGTCTAAGCAGTACCTGCAATCACTTTTCAAGTGGATCTCTTCTAGAGTATTGTGATTTTTTGATCATTTTGATTTTCTCCTATTTGGATTATTTGAGTTATTGTTTTTTAAGTTAGATTAGTTGAAAATGAGTCCGCCTTGGAACTCATCGGAAGTAAGCTCCATGGTTTTGACATCAAAAGTGATGGTTGGGGTAGACCAGGATGGGGTTACTCCTGCAAATACGAAAAGGGGAGCGATTGAAAGAAGAGTGATAGTGATTAATTTTTTCATTTTAAGTTTTCCTTTGGTTGAGTTGATTTTTGTCATGTGACAATCAGGTTATCGCAGACTCTGGAAAACTTATTACAGGTATTTAAAAAAAAATATTTACTCTATAATATCTAAAAAAAGGTCCGCTCGCTAATGCGAACGAACCTTCCCCTTTATATTCACCACGACCCACGCAGTCACCCAATCAGGCAATGCCCATCTCTCTGTCGAAAACGCTGGTAAGTATTCTGCTTCGTTCGGGAATCAGATGAGCCTTCTCCTTCAAGACCTTGGGAATCGCTGAGGGGCAATCGCACATCGATACATGTTAGCAGGACACTAAATATTCTAAACTATGCTTGACTTTTATTAACTTTAAATTGTAGAGATTTGTTTTTTTGAATTAACACAAACCCTTACAATTATATCAATATGAAATTATTATCTACGTTTAGTACCACTTTAATTCTTGCATCCTTAATGTTTTCTGGTTGTGCAACTAGCGGGGATAAAAGCGATGGCTCAGCAGCGTCAAAGGCATCGCAGGAGTCTCAGTTGCAAGACGGTCTTGCAAAAGCACCACCAAAATGGTCCTCTAGTGGGGATGCTGATATCGATGTCATTGGAGAAAAACTTTGGAAACTCGTAGATGGTTCTCATACAAGAATGAATCAAGTCAGTGCGAAACTTGAAAACTACACTGAATATATGCAATTCGTTAGAGCATTAGAATTAACCCCAGGTGCGACAGCAGAAAGTTTACTTGCAGAATGGAAAGCTGACACAGATGGACTTGCAAAACAAGTTCCTGGAGTAGAGGCTGGTGCAAATGCACTTGCAGAAGACTTAAACGCATTCGAAATTTTTCTTAAGGAAACAATGCAATTACCCGAGATTTTAAAGATAGCAACCAGCGTTGAGTCAATAAAGGCGAAGATGGATTCTGCAAATTTCATGACCAAGGCAAAACTTGGTAAAGCATTATTAAATCTACCCAAAGCTGTCTCTTATATCTCACATTGTAACGGTATTATTAAGTCCTTAAAGGCCAATAATACTGCATTATTAAACGCGAAGAAAAGCTAAAGCCCTTTTATCAATTTTACATCGGCTATTAGTACTAGTGTGCTAATAGCCGATTGTGTCATATGAAAAAAAATATTTTACAAATTGCTCTCGGTCTAATTTTTCTTTTTTTAGCAAGCTGCCAAACTACACCCAAGGGTCCTCCTAAAAAGGCTGGTTCAAAAGGTTTTGTTTCACGAGGTGATCTTGAAAATTTCAAGGGGGAAATGGAAGTTCCGGGAAACTACAGGGAAAAAACAAGCTTCAGTACGATGACTATGATGGTTCGTTTTGATAATGTTACCCTCAAACAAGCAACAGCAACCAAGACATCACGATCTGTAGACATCTCTGCAAATCAAGTTAAGTCAGCAGAGATTTATCTTGAAAATACAATGGGGCAGATTAAACGCTTCGACATAAAAATGGTGCAAAGTGCTTCCAGTGCTAAGGCAAGGAAGGAGGAGCTTGTAGATATAGGTGAACTTGAATATAGGGAAAAGAAAACATACGGCATTGATTATATGTTGACTGCCAACATGGTTTTAGGTGGAGAATCATACTTTCAGTCAGATGGAAATACACTTAACACTTACAATGTAACTATCGCTTTTGCTATTGTTGACGATGCAGACAGCGTAGTTGGGACATCATTCACAGTTGAGGGTAAAAGTACGAGAAATTATGTAAGAAGTATAGTTACTGGAAAGTATCTCGCTGGCTACACTCCTGAAGATCAGGAACTCGCCATAAAGGAAGCTATTTTTGATGCCATGACAAAAGCCATGAAAATCTTTGCTAAACAATTTCCAGTTTCTGGGAAAATTACTAGCATATCAGAATTTGATTTCAAACGATTAGTTTGGGAAAAAGGCTCAAAAGATGGCGTTCCTGAAGATACACAGGTATGCGTTTGGTACGACGATTCGGGTGCTGCAATACCCATTGCATACGGAAACTGTAAGCCTGAGGAAACCGGTACCACAATAGTAATATACAAATGGAACGACAAAGACAAAAAATATAAATCATTTATTGAACAAATCCAACAACCTGGATGGCTAAAATCTTCTGATAAATCAGCCTTATGGGCTACTAGCTTAGGATTACCCTATCCTTTATCCATTAATTGATCATTGAAGTTTATAGTCAGTTTTTCTGCAAATGTTTAAATTTTATTTAGCCGGTTTCATTTTTTCCACTTTTACTTTATTAAGTAACCCAGTGGAGCAATTTGCAGAGTTAGTTGATGGTGGATTTGGAGGTGTCAACTATGGTACCACTGCCGAATTGGGCGAATACATCCTTTGCGTCAGCATGCTTGAAATCGCCCCGGGCAGTGATCCTTCGACTGCGATTGAGACTGTCCGAATTCTTGCCCAAAGAGATTTGGCCTCAGTCATTGGAGTTAAAATATCAGGCGAAACGGTATCGAGTACCAAATCGACGACCATCACAATTGATAATCAGACAAAAACCGAAGTGATTGAGTTTTTCTCTGATGTCGCGGAGACTGAAACCAATCAGTTTCTTCGTGGTGCAACCGTATTTGATTCGAAAGTGGTTGCTGGAAGTGTTTTCGTCGGGTTTATGCTTTCAAAGAAGCATACACAGGAAGCTGCACATTTAGCTGCCTTGGCAACGGGTGTTCCGGGAAGTGCCATTTCCTTGGGAGGAAGTGACCAAGTCAAGAGAGATCTCCGTGTTGAGGCAATGGGTTTATCTGCAATCCGGTCTGGGAACCTTACGGAAGCCAGAATAGACGCCATGGCCTCCGCACGCCGAAACGCAGTGGAACACGCTATGGGAGTAACCGTCGTGGCAACAGGACAGGTTCGTAACCTTGACCCAAGCAGTGCCCGCTTCAAGAACTTGAGTCATTCTTTGGGCGAAGTCCTCCGATCGAAAGTTCTGGCCGAAGGGCAGGAGGGTTCCTTTTACAAGATCAAAATTGCCGCACTCGTTACGGCTGCTGACTTCAGTAAAGAATTGGGAAAATACATGGCCGCTATAGGCAACCCCTTGTTTTATGTCGATCGTTCCTCCGGGGACGAGTTGGGAGACGAGTTCAGCATTTTCTTCAAGGATCTGGGATTTAAATTAACGGGAAACCCTCGTGAGGCTGATTACTTCATCCGTTTGCGTTCCAAATTTATTGATCGCAAGCACCCACTTCGTGGAACTTACGGAACACAGCTTCAATTGACCGTGGAGGTCACCGACCCGGTCAGTGAAAAGGTTCTTCTGGTTCAAAGAAATGACCCCAGGGCCAGTACCAACTTCCTCAGTGACCCTGACCGCAGAAGGCAAATCGTATCGGAGAGAGCTCTTTTGTCGATGGAGAAAACGCTGCGCGAGAAAGTCAGTAAAATGGTCGCTGACATGGTACAAAACGGACGGGAAGTCGAAGTTTGCATACGTGGCGGGGATAAGTTGGGCGAGCCTTTGCTCGATCATGTTTCCGAACAACTCGAGTGGATACCCGGAACTAGTCAAGCACAGGGCAGTACTTCTTTTGGTGCGGTTACTTTCAGCCTTCGCTACCTTGGCTCAATGGACCTTCTTCGGTCGACCTTGCAAGTCGAAGTTCAAAAAAAGTTTTCTCCACACAAGTTGTCATTGAGGATGCAAAAGTCCACGAGGATCGAGTATCTGCTGCATTAATTCCCTAAAATTAAAAAAAAAACAAAATATGAAAATAGCACTCATAATACTATCAGTACCTCTGTTGTTCAATATGAACCTGTTCGCGCAGGCATTCAACGCGGCTCAACAACAACCCACGATTGCGGCGAATTTTGTAGATGCAACTGCCGACCCCTTGATCAACACGGTTATCGAAGTTCAAGCTACGACGGACGGAGGTGATGCGGCAATCGGTATGGCTTCCATGCAGAAGGACTTGTCCGTCGCTGAAGCGGGGCAACCCGCCCAAGCGGAAAAAGACGGTGTAATTGATAAGTTAAACGACTTCATCTTCAAAAGGAATTTGGTTCAGGGTTACGATAATGAGAAAAAGCGCATGATCACGATGGGCTTTGCTTTTGAGAAATGCGAAAATCCCGCCTTTGGTTCAGACTTCATCCTAAAGCGCGAATTGCTTTTTAAAAGAGCCATTCTGATGGCCAAGACTGAGCTGATCAAATCCATCGTGTCCCGAATGTCGGCCGAAGACCAGTTGGATGTTCCAGGCTCACCAATCGCAGATAAACTGAATGCAAGAAAAGAGGCATTTCAGACCAAGATTGATGCCGCCGAAATGCAAGTACAACTCCTTCTTCAAGAGATGGGTGATGCAGAAACCGCGGCCATGAGGGGAACTACATTTGCAGATAGGTCGGGAGCCTTCATGGATGCCGCCATCAAGAAACTCGACGCAGGGTACGACCCTAGCAAATTTGACGCTGAGAAGAAAGCCAGATATGCGGAAGCCAAGGAATATTATCAAAAGGCGCTTAAGGAGAAACAAGCAGTTGTTGCCGAAGCTCAAGCGTTGAAAGGTCAGATCGAGTCAACGATGTCATCCACTGTTAGTGTTGCCGCTGCTATGCCCGTAATGGGTGGCAACGTGCTGTATGGCTACGAATATTACAGTAGGTCCGAGAAGAACTATGGCGTCGGGGTAGTTTACGGCTGGAGTAAGAAAAGCGAAGAAGCAGCGAGGGCTTGCCTGATGGGAGCCAAAGTTGTCGTAAAACCACGTGCCGGAGCAAAGCCGATCCGGGATTGGATTCAAACGCAGGATTTGGCTACCATGGTTGGACCAAGGTCTTACATTGACCACGAAGGAAAAAGATGGACGATCGGGATATCGGCCCGCGAACTGCCGTCCAATCCCTCCCTCATGAACAGAGCCATAGCAAGTGCAAGTATGTTTGCCCGCCAAATGACAGCTTACGCATTGCTTGCCGACGTGGAATCAACTGAACAAGCCAAGGCTGCCATGCAGACTAAGTACACTGGCCAAGGCTCCACCGAAAGTGCTGCTTATGAAAGTTTGTCGCAAAAGATGAGCCAATCTTTCAAAGACAGAACCGTCAAAGGTCTATCGCCTCTAGTGCAAAAGACCGTGGTCCATCCCATCTCCGGAAGAAAAATGTTCGTTGTCGCAATGCGCATTGATCCGTACCTTGCGGAACAAGCGATGAAGATCAAAGCAAATAGTGTAACGTTGTCCAACCAAGCTCGTGCTCAATCAGCCAAAGATGCAGCCTTGAACAAGCAGCTGAACACTGGAATCGTTCCTCCGGGGCTCAGACCGCAACCCGCACCGGGGAGAGGTCCGAGACCTCCTGTACCTGGGGTACCCGGTCGCACACCAGGTACGGTACGCGAAGGTGGATTCGGTCAACAACCGTCTCAAGGCGATTTGGACGATTTCTGATCTTCCTTTCGTTTTTGCATATGCACAGCATTGGATTGCATTGCTTTTCATTAGCTCATTTATTTTTGTTTTGCATTTCTTCTGCCCTTGTGGCGGATGAAAATTCGAGCAGTGCTTCGGTTGAGAACACCTCACCCGAAGCACTGCACGATCTTTACAAGAAAAAGTACGCTAAGGAAAAGGAGGGATTTTACCGTGATGGTAAATTTTTGATCGTAATTTCGACGACCAAGGTCACCAAGCCACATACGAACCTGTCGATCAATCGGGCAAAGGCTAGTTCCATGCTCGAATCCGCCCGATTCCTCAAGGAATACATCATAGAAACCTATGATCCCAAATTCAAGGACCTTCCCAAAGATTCAGTGTTGGCGAAGTATCCGGAATTCAAATCTCTCATACGGAAAAAACTACCCGGATTGCTGGAAATACCCCTCGACATCAAAACGAAGGGTGTCCAGTTGGAAAACTATTTTTCCGGTGAAGATCTGAGGTATGTTTACGGTTATGTTGAAAAAGACATCAGCGTAAAAGTTCTTCCTTTCTTCGACTGGCCGACAAATGCGACCTTGATAAATAACAGTCGCAAATGGTTTGGCTCGCTGGGTAGTTCAAAAACTTCGAAACTTGAGCAAAGACAAGTTGCTCTCGAAATGGGTTCCTTCATTGAGATTTTGATTTCTTGCCTTGATGAATTGAGCGGGAAGTACGATTTGTCCAGCGATTGGCATTTGCGCATAAGCGATTCCAATTCCATATACGAAAGATTCGCGAAAGTGCAGGAGTCTACCGGCAAAGGCAAAAGAAGCGTCGATAATTTTCATCAAGTCTTCAACCTGCTTCCTTTTTATCCTGCCTCCAATCAGAAACTTATTGAACTGCTTAAAAGCGCAGGGTTGACGAACCATGCGTTTGCAGTTCAAATTCTTGCTTCCAAAAATTCAGCTGAATTAATGGAAGACCTCTCGGCACAAAAAGAAAAATCTTCAAATCCCCAAGGGAACAACTCGACGAATGACTTAAGCCAGGAATTGTACCAATTGATTTCCCTGAATTCTCAAGTAAGCCTGCCCTCATTTCTCGAATTTCACTTTTTTGCCAATAGTTTTCGCAAGTGCGGTTTGGAAGTGATTTCCAAGGTTCACTCTGAAAAAGAAACGCAAGAATATGGCGATTCGCTCAATTTGTTCAAAAAGGGCGGCGACCTAAGCGAAATACAAAACCTCGTTATTTCTTCCATTAAGAAAAGTCCGGGGCACCCAGAATCATGGAGTTTGCTCGGAAGAACCTTAGCCTTGCAAGGTTACGACTCAATGGCAGTACCATGTTACCATCAGGCGCTTTTCTTGGGAGCCGGATCCATTGCCAGAGCGAATCTTTGCAATGCTTATCAGAAATTGGGATTAAACCAGCTTGCCAAGGGAATGGCATTTTCCACACTTCTTCAAAAAGACTGTGGAGAATGGGAGACTGAGGTTGCATGCAAAGTCCTGGGCATATCACCGTAAGGGTGCCTTTTCTCGTGCTCAAACGGTGGGGAACCGAAAATCACCTGTCTACTCCTCTCGAACGAATAGTGTAAAGTGGTTTTCAACGGAAGGTAGCCCTGTGTTGTTCTGAGTCAAGTTGCTTGGGTAGGTCGTGTTTGTTCGAACTTCTCTGTCGTTCTCATCCAAAGCCACACTTTGGGTTCTTGTCAGTGAGTCGCCCTCGTATTGATCCACTGTCAGGAACAAGGTCTTTACGCCGATTTTGTGCTCCGTACTTTTTTGGTAATTGCCCGGGACCTCGGTCTTCTCGGTCAGCATCCTGATGGATTCTCCATTGGAAAAAGACACTTCATGCACTACCTGAAGATTCTCGTCATTGCTTTGGAAACTGTGGGTGGCCTTGCTTTGGGAATGGATTGATTTTACGAGCCTCCCGTTGCGGTATTTCTGGGACCAGGCGTGGTCTTTCCCGTGCCACAGTAGCTTACCTTCCCCTCTGGAGACCGAAAGGTCGGCACCATCGGTCCGTTGGCTTGTTGCGTTGCGGATAAGGGAGTTCTGAAAGCTAGCCTCGGTGATTACGTTTCCATCTTCGCCGAATTGCCTGACAAGCTCGACCTTATGGGCAAAAGACGAAAAGGGATCGCCTAGAATCAACAAAGAAAGGTTGCTAGCCCAGACGGACATGGCATCTTCCTCAAGGCCAATGGATTGAGTCATTTCAAAGAACAAAACCGAATGCAACTTTCCATCAATGGAAGCTTGAGCCTTTCGCAGTATTCCTTGAGCGAAATCACATTCTATGGACAGCCTTTCGTCACCTTGAATTTCGTATTTCCCGTCCAATAGCTCCGATCCAGTGCTTTCGTAGTATCTGAAGTGTTTGAACTTGAAATCGTTAAGGAGCTTTTGGGGCTGATCGTAGAAGACAAAAGAAGAGATGAGAAAACCAAGGCAAGTCATCACAACCAAAAATGGAAAGAAACCTATTTTGCCTTTCTTTCGTTTTGGCTTCGCTCTTTTGACGGATGACTTCGAAATTGTTTCGCGGGAAAACAAATTTGCCAATTGACGCCCGTCTGAGGGACGATCTCTGTAATCCGGAGAAGTTGACTCCACGATTATCTTGTTGTAGCGGGCAAACTTATTTGTCTCCGACTTGTCAGAAAAGATCTTAGTGGGCAATTCGGGGAACGCTTGAATGTTTTTGCCGGTCAGCAACTCGTAAAGGGTCTTACCCAGGGCATAAACATCCGCCGCAGGCATACCTGGGCCTTCTGGTGGGATGTACCCTGCGGTTCCAATGAATGTAGAAGCCTCAACTCCTTTTGTGACCAAGCCTACATCCGCCAATTTAGCTTTTCCATTAATAAAAATAACATTTGAAGGTTTAATGTCACGATGAACAAGCCCATTTTCGTGCAAATGGGCAAGACCATCAGCCAAATTAATCGCAATTTCCTCAAATTTATCGAGAGGGTAAAGCATTTGAATTCGATTAATCTGCAATGAAAGCGATAAGGCTTCGTACTCTTTCCAATCCTCTCCAATTGAATCGTTAGCGTTATCTGCTAACTCCATAGTGTAGTAATAAAAATTTTCCTGTGGATCTTTCCCAACATGCAAAATTGTGACCAAGCCCATATTACCCCTTGAAATGGGAAGGTAATTCTTGACACCTTCAAATTCCTTCCAAAAGACTTCGTTATCGAATTTACCTTTATGAATTATTTTGAGAGCACAGGGGCTCCCTGTCGCATCTAAAGCAATCCAAACTTGGCCAAAGCTACCAGTTCCAATAACCCTTATTGGTTTGTAATCAGCGATTACAGGAATCTTGAATGGAAAAGGGGGCAAATCTTCCATTTTTTGAGTTGGGCGGTCGTTATTCAATCAATTATAAATATTATTGGTAACCGTGGTTCATTTGCTCAATTGATTTTTTAATTGCCTCTGTGACACGATGCTTGGCTAGGTAAACTTGTGAAACAGGAACATCCAATTCTTTTGCCACTTCTTTTGCTTTTTTTTCCTTTATAACCAATCGATTATATATTTGAAAATAAAGTGGATTAACTTCGCCCTTTGTTTTTTCCAAAGCAGCATCAAAAAGTTCCTTTTGCCAATTTTGTTTCCAGAAAGAGTCCAAATCGGGGAGTTCATCAGGAATTTGATCAATATTTTCAGATGCATTTAAGCTTTCCCGATTTGCATTACGATTAATTTTTCTAAACTGATCCAGAACTTTCCACTTGGTTGTCTGCATTAACCAACCCTTAAAGGATCCCTTGCTTCGATCATAGTCAAAGCCTCCAATTTTTTTGGTCACTGTAATAACGGTCTCCTGTACAACTTCCTGTGCATCAGCATCCTCTAATCCTGCTTTACGGGCAGAATGATAGATTAACTTCCAATAGGACTCAAAAAAACGATTCCACACCTTTTGATCTTCAAGGTCGCGTAAGCCTCGCACCATTGTAGTGCGGGTTCTGTTATAGTTGGGGGCTTCGAAAACCATTAAAGTATAATTATGTTGCTACATATAATTGTTGTCAAATGCAACTAGTGCAATGGGTTTGCTAAACAAAATAAATAAATGTGAAAGAAAAGAAGAAAGTATGCGTATCAATAAATGAAGTTTAACCATCAACATTTAAAAAAATGAATAAATTATTAATTAGCATTCTACTCTTAATGTCATCTGCCCTCTACGGACAAATAAACACCATGGTACCTTTTAAATTATTAAAAGCCGAAGGTATCAAATTAGAAAGTTATTATTTAAAAGCTGACCAGAGTTCTGAGATCGCACAAACTAGATACCATAGAGGACTATATCTTATGTCTGAATTATCTGCTTTGAGGGCAAGATTACAGTTTGAGAAAGCTGATAATTCAATTGACGAATATGTCTCCAAAGTTGCAGGCACTAACTTAAGTGGAGTACTTCCATGGAATCGAAAAAAATACAAACAGGAGTTGATGGACGATGCATTAAAACTCAGGTTTTCCTTAGCACGCCAAGACGAAGATCTCGAAGCTTTACTGAAAGAAATTCAGCAGCAACTCGCTAAAAGTAATTCCGTAAGTGCTCAAAAAACCTTGGAAAGAATTGATGATTTAATCATCGAATTAATGAATAAGAGTAAAAACGCTTCGCCGGAAGAAAGAGCTCAATTTCTTGATACGGTCGCTATCCTAAAAGATACCAAGCAGGCTATCCATCAGGGAATTGAAGGTCAGACCGATATAACGGATCTTATTGAATCAGCCTCTAACTTGGTCGATAGATTGGAAACATCCGGAGAAGAACCTTTCAGTAAAAATTCTCATTATTCGCCAAGTCAACCTCAACAGGATAGCCAGAATGTTTCATCACCCATAAACTCTGTTGAGAATGCATATAAACAAGAGTTTCTTGAAAATTCGCCAAGTCCTATGAAAGGAATGAACCGAAATCAAGACTCGTTCTTCAATAAAGGGTTTCCAGAAAACAGCCCAATTGGATCTAACCCTCTCAATAATGCAAATTCCATAAACGTAAATTCAAAAACCAATGATTTTAAATTCGTAGGCGAGGGAAACGAAAATAATAAATTTGTTCAACTCCCTAACGGTAGAAAAATTCGGGTATCCAGACGCCCTAGGGATTGGCCTAATGGAAGAGCGGTTGGGCATGATAGCATTTATGATGACCGACCCGGTGGGAATTTAATAAAAGAAGAAGAAATTGTATTTGAACGGATTGATAAAGGACAGGAAAATTACGAAATCAAAGAAGTCTCTAATTCTCAAAAAGAAAGAAGATGGAGTTTTAGAATAAAAGAGTCTGGTGGTTTCGACGACAAATACTCTTTAGCAAATACTGGAAATGAAGTTGATTTTGAAATTAAAAGATGGACCCTGATGAATAGTTCAAGGGAAGTAGTGGAACGCCTAGACGGCAATAACCTTCACTTTGATCCGGAGAATTTATCAGAAGGTGATTACTCAATTGAAGTAGAGGGAATTACCGGTTGGCAAAGCCCCTTCACGGTAGTTGCAAGCGTTTTACGCTAAAATAAAAATTCTTAGGAGCTAGAAGTAAATGGAAGCACTTTTTGATATCAAGGACGGAACTTCTCTTGAAGAACTGAAAAACACCTATGATGGTAAAAGGGAAAGATACTTAAGGGAAAAAAAGTCAACATCAGCGAAACCAAGAATTCGACTCCTTCAGGACAAGATAGATCGACTGGACTCAGCTTATAATAAATACCTAAAAAAAGTTGAGGACGAAGAGCAGAATAGTGCAAAATCACAAAATCTAGTTTCTCAAACAGAAACCGCAGATGAGTCGAGGGGATTGAATGCCGAACCCCAGATTTTTCAATCCCCGGACTCAATGCAAAAAAAAATTAAGATTTATCCAATTCTTTCAGTTAATGGTAATTTAATTGAGAATGAAAAAATGGGAAAATTATGTTTTTTAGTTGGAGAAAAAGAAACATATATAAAAAAAGAAGGATTTTTTGAAGTGTCCCCCGGTGAATGGGAGATTCAATTAAGAAGCAAAAAATACACCCCCTGGAATACTCTGTTAAATGTTCAATCAGGACACCAAGTACCCTTAATGATTAATCTAACGGAAGTAACAAAAAGAGTAAAAATTGATATTTCCCCAAAAGTTGAATTCAGCATATTTCTTAATAAAAGTGAAATACAAAAAACACTGGAGGATGATTATCGCATACCCGCTTATAAAGAAAATATAATTACAATAAGATCTAAAGGATTTAAAGATTATAACTTATCACTGATACCGGGTTCGTCCGAAGATGAACGATTACAAGTAATTCTTAATCCTCTTCCTGAAAATGCGGATATCGTAAAGGCTCGATTTCCATTTATGCTCAAACATATTCAAAGCGGAGAGAAAATTACTATTTTAAAAGGTAATTCATTCTCTTTTGGAAGGAGTAAGACCTCTTGCATAAAACTTTCCTTGAAAAAGCAACAGGGATTGCCGGCGGATGAACTTTTCATAAGCCGAAATCATTTAACCGTACAAATTGAAGATGGGAAATTTTATATTGAAGACCAATCATCAAACGGAACTTTTCTAAATGGAGGA
>Ga0209425_10004456_pt1 | contig 14247 bp, 18 predicted proteins | sample COG_05_FD_184749 | JGI IMG/M metagenome (GOLD analysis project Ga0209425, IMG submission 184749) | Pelagic Microbial community sample from North Sea - COGITO 998_met_05 (SPAdes) (version 2) | ecosystem: Environmental > Aquatic > Marine > Neritic zone/Coastal water | place: Helgoland, sampling... | reverse complement strand
CTATTATTTTAACTTCGCAGTATTGTTTATTGCCAATTATAGTTGGAATTAATGGATCATACTTTAAAGTTTTTTTTGATAATTTCTTATAATTATCATCTTGAGAATTTTTGTAAGAATACCCAATTTCTAAAAGGTCATTTTTAAGAGTTTCTAAGTCATTTCTTTTTGAAAAAAGTCTATTTATTGCTATTGGGCCAACTTCACTCATGCCCCAATTGGCGAGAAAATGTGCGCGTCTCTCCAAAAACCACTTGATTATCGGGTAAGTAATTTGACTGCTTCCGCAGGTAATCCAAATATTGCTTAAATCTAGAAGCTGTGAATTTTTAGTCAGCATTATAGCGATCGCTTGCCCCGGTGTAATATGAGAATGGGTAAAGTTCCTAATTTTCTTGCACCATGTATAAGCGTTGAAGGTCTCGATTTCGACAAATGCTCCGATTGCAATCGCTGGCAGAGTCTGCGCCAGCATTCCGCCTGCATGACGCATGTCGCAGACGGTATATATTCTGCTATTTTTATTTATTTTTTGAACTTCATTAGATATATAATTGCAATATTCTAAGTTTTCTTTCGAGCGAAATATCTCTTTTGGTTGTCCCGTGGTCCCACTGCTTAAAACTGTAACGCCAGCCTTATTAAAATTACTCAACATAGTTTGACTATACATTTTATCAAAACTCAAATATCTAAGAAGATTATTCCACCCTGGCTAATAATGAAGGCAATAAATTTAATAGTAAAATGTTTTCGATAATTTAAAATTCGATTTTTAAATTTACCTATTTACGCGCACTAAATTCCTGTCTATATCCCGTTCAGATTTTTTAAATTACTGGATTATTGGATTAACAAATATGATTGCTAAGATTGGTGCTATTGTTGGAGGTCAAAAATTTCAGAGTTTTATAACTATTTTGATAGTTTTAAACGCAATAGCTTTAGGTCTAGAAACTAACAAAGATATTATGCGAGTAATTGGCCCAGAATTAATCTTCTTTGATCAACTCGTACTCTCAATTTTTACGATAGAGATTTTTGTAAAATTAATTAATGAACGCACGAGTTTTTTTAAAAATGGTTGGAATATATTCGATTTTGTCATAGTTGGTATTTCACTTGTGCCGAGTTCTGGTTCATTATCAGTACTTAGAGCTTTAAGAATATTCAGAGCAATGAGACTTCTATCTGTAGTTCCCTCGATGCGAAAGGTTGTGCAAGCCCTATTTTTTGCTCTACCAGGAATCTTTTCAGTAGGTTCAATAATCTTACTAATTTTTTATGTTTCAGCGGTTTTAACGACAAATTTTTTTGGTGTTGAATTCGATGAATGGTTTGGAAGTGTTGGAAAATCTATGTATTCCCTTTTTCAAATAATGACCTTGGAGAGTTGGTCAATGGGAATTGTTCGTCCAGTTATGATTGTTTATCCTCTGGCCTGGGTATTTTTTGTACCTTTTATTTTAATAACAAGCTTTGCTGTTTTGAATCTATTTATTGGAATTATAGTTGATGCAATGCAACAGCAAAATTCTGATGATAAACAAGATTTATCTAATACACTATTGGAAGAATTAATGAAGACACAGAAGTCTGTAAATTCGTTAAAAGAAGAAATAGATAAAATAAAAAAAATGGGTAACTAACTTATCTTAAAATAAAAATTTCTATTTACTTTACTGTCGCATTCCCGTCTTTTATCCACCGCTCAATGCCATCTTTTAAGTTATAGACAACTTCAAAGTTAGCTCTGTCTGTTAGCATTTGTGACAGAACTACTGATCTATTGCCAGCCCTGCAAATTAGTACCACAGCGTCTTTTCTCGAAGTAAGTTTCATAAATTTATCAGGGAAATCTTGCTTAAACCTTCCATTCTTTTCGAAAGCTGTTATTTTTTTACTTCCTCCTATAGTTCCAGTCCTTTGCCATTCATCTTGTCGTCTTATATCTACGAGTAGTGCTCCATTTTCTATTAGTTCTTTTAGTTTATCATTATTGATATTTTTATATTTAGGTGGTGTTATTTTGAGTAACGTAATTTCAAATTTAAGAGTTGCATTCGCTGGAATTACAGCTCCCGCACCTTTATTGCCATATCCCATTTTTGGCGGGATTATTAGGCGACGCTTTTCGCCTACCTGCATTCCAACTACACCCACGTCCCAACCCCGAATTACTTGGCCCAGGCCGAGCGTAAAGTTAAACGGTGTTTTGCGATCTAAGCTTGAGTCAAATTTTTTGCCGTTTAATAGCCAACCGGTGTAGTGAACCGAAACTTTTGAATGTTTAGACGCTTTTAAACCTGACCCGTTCTTAATAATTGTTGACTTGATTTCAGAGATTGCAGCGCTGTTTAAGTTGGCAACGGACACACATGTAATGATTACAATAGAAAAAATTAAGAAGAATTTATTTTTATATAGCATAATTTATTCACCAATATTTTAGACGGTAATCCGAGATTATTTTTGTAAAGGAAATTTTTAATTTGTAAAACTAAATGGCGATAAACGATTAGTTAAACGATATTTGGTTACAATACTAATCAAATTTTTACTTTTTCTTCTTTGGTTAATGTATTGCATTTTAGTGTCAAGTGTAATAACGGCACCATCAAATCAGTAGTCGTTGTATTTTCATCAAATTTGAACTCCACTTCTTCTTCAACAGTCTTACGGGAGTTTTTACTCATATTTTTTAATAGTTTTTCTTTCAAGGTTTCGTTTGTTTCTGAAGCTTTAATTAAAGCTGCTATTTCTCCATTTTCTGCAGATTGAAGGAGCGTTTGAATGCTCACATCGTCCGCTTTTATCAGGCGGCCAAACAACTCAGCTGGATCGAATTTTGATTTACCACTATAGGCTTGAATAATTTCTACAAGAAGTCGTTTCAGATCTGTCTGTTTTAAAACTACTAGCGTGTCATCAAACGATAACAAAAATTCTCCGCTTTCATTTTTTAATACTTTAATCGACATAATAAATAATCTTACCACACATTGAGTTTCAAGTGAAATATTTTAACCAAGTAATTATTAATATTAAAATAAGATTTCTCCTTAATTTGATTCTCGATACCACCCGAGCATTTCAATTAGAGGTTGGTCAGTTATTTCAACCAAAGTTGCATGCTCATTGCTATCGTGCTTAAAATCTGACCATGATGGGACAGCAATAACGTCTCCTCGTTCCCAAGAGAACGCATTTTGCTTTACGGTTGTTGTGCCGCTACCTTCAGCGCAAATAAAGATATGATTTGCAGTTGACTTGGTAAACTGCCGTTTCATCGTCGGCTCTAAACGTTCAAGGTATATGTCCATGGTAGGTATGGATGGCGTCTCTAGTTTAATACGATGACCATATTTTTCTCGTTTATCTGCAACTGCTTCTTTTAGTTGTTTGTCCAAATTAAACCATTTAAAATGATATGGTGAATTAGTTTCAGTTACCATATCTTTATAGTCTTCATCCCTGACCTCGAAAAAAATTGTTTTTAAATTGGCAACCAAAGGGTCATCGAGAAAATCAACCCAAGATGCAGATAAATCGTTATTATCATTTCCTAGGCCATGCCAGACCCAATTGGGAGTCAGGATTATATCGTTAGGCTCCATGTAAACTTTTTTACCATCAAGCGTTGTAAAGGCTCCAGAGCTCTCCAAAATAAATCTACCGGCATTTATCGTATGACGATGTGCCCGCGCAAATTCACAAGGTGCAACCATCTGATAAGAAGCGTGAATTGAACTTAAGCTGGAACGTTTCTCAGGCTCACTGTTTGCCATCCGAATATTGCGGCGTTCAGCAATTTTAGGGTCAATGCTTTTTACAGCGGCACTTAGAAGTTTTTTACCCTCTTTCCATTTCCACTGTTTAGCTTCATAATCTTGAGTTGGTTGTGGCTTTAAGCCTCCTTCGCCTATCCATCCCGGTATGAAACCAGCTTGATAAATCTTTTTGTCTCGCTCTAAATCACTATCCACACTTAATGTTTCGTTGATATTTGCTTCCATTTTACCTTCCTTGGATACTATTACTTTTGCTTAGGCTCAAATAATTTAGTGGACACTGTAAATAATACCATAAGATTAGCCAAATAATAATATCATCAAAAATAATACTGTGTGGCGGGTTAATATAGTCATCTAATATAAAGAATTATTAACTTTTTTTATTAAATCATCTCCAAGTATATTTCTACAGCGTAGGGATAAGCAGGCCAAAGCAACTAGATATTTTAATATTTTATTTCATAGTTTAGGGTTAGACTAGCTCATTGATTTACTATGGAAGATTTGAATTCATGCCAGAACTAAATTTTAGGGATAGCCGTAGTTCATCCGGCAACATACTGAATGCGGATAGTGAGTTGGATCTTTACCAACAGAAACTTTGGTTCAATATTAACTTTGAAAATAATAAAAATCCCAAAAAAAATTTAGATCCTAATCTAAATGTTCGTATGTTTTCTTGCAATGTTGATGATTATTGGGATCTGCTAACTCAAGATATCACTCCGTCTCGTAAATTATGTAATTTGTTCTGGCTAGACCTCCCGTGGCGACTATTAGAGAAGCGATTGGGCTCCTTAAATATTTTGGATTACGGATGTAGCACTGGCAATTATGCCATCAATTTTATGGAATGGACTGACGTGTCATTTTCTTATCACGGCTATGATGTCTCGCACAAAAAAATTTGGGAGGAAAGATGCGCTTTGCATGATAATTTAAAATTTACCCAATATAAAGGTGAGTTTAGGTTAAGCAATCTCAGCAGTGAATTTAATTATTTTATGTCTCAATCAGCCATGGAACATGTAAACCATGACCTCACGTACTTTCAAGTTATTGCTGACTATTTGACTGACATTAAAAAGCCGGCCATTCAAATTCATCTAATTCCCTCTGCAGCCTGCTTTGAACTTTATGGATTGCATGGTGTGCGACAATATACTCCTCGCACTATATCTAAGATTTCCAGTTTATTTCCAAAAGCAATCTGTACTTTATTTTGCTTGGGAGGCCAGGCATCAAACGAAATTCATAGGCAGGCCATTACGATTCCAGAACTAAATAATACACAAGATTGGCGTATAAACTATCTGTTTGATTATGATCGACTGCTGAAAAAGGCAATTGAAAATGATATGTCATCTCCTAACCTCGACCCAAGTTTTTATGCACTAGTTATCGAAAGTGGGGTGAATACCACGTTATTACATGCCTAAGCTGTGAACAGTTAATTGCCACAATCACCATTTTTACGAAAATAATAGCACTGTGAAATTTTTTCAAAAAGAGCTAGCATATTTCTACTAATACCATGATTTTATGGAAGAGAAGTGGTGCCGCCACCAAGATTTGAACTCGGGACCCTCTGATTACAAATCAGATGCTCTACCAACTGAGCTATAGCGGCTTACCTTATTATAAGCTATTAATAATAAATAATAATTCTAATTTATCACCTCAAAGCTCGACTACCATTTTCACAATAAAATCAGTTCTGCGATGCTATCGTGATACTTATACTGCAAAAGTTTCAGTAAAGTTGGGATCTTTTAATTTAAAAAAACAAATATAGCAACAAATAAGGTATCCATATATCCATGTAGATATTAATATTTAACTAAAGTGAGTAGTGTGGGGGAAAAATTTACCACCGCATCTATATAATAAAACAGCAGTCCAGATAATTACTCAGATCTATGGGTTAGATCATCATTTTTATTTTGGTTCATCTGCTTTTTTTAACTCCTTAAGTTCTCTTAGTTGAATAGTTCTTGATTCAATATCAATCACCACAATTATTGATGGTAATTATTTATTTATAAAAGTAACTTCACTATCGAATAAAACAGCACATTGGTTTTCTGTTGAACATGATATGCCAGCTGGTGGTGAAGTGATGGAGTTTGTTTATTAAATTTTTTGGGTAATTAGCGAGGAGGTACTAGAGTGTTGGTTGTGGTTGATCTTCTTAATTTTTGTTTGTTGCGGCTTTCATAACATTCAATCACTCTTTTCTACTCGCCATTTCAGTATGGCTATCCTATCTTGGCCAAAGAATGGCTCGCCCTTATACACCATCAAGGGAACTCCCCAATGCCCAGATGTGCTATGATCTTTTTGATTTTTCTGAATTAAATCATCATATTTCTTAGTATAATTATCAATAGCTTCGTCCATATTTGCTAGTTCTAAACCAGCTTGTGAAATTGCTAACTCTAGATGATTGCTCTCGGTCCAATCATCTACATTGGCATTAAATATCAAACTACTAACCGCATACGTGAACTCCAATGATTTTCCTTGAAGAACAGACTCTATTCCCAATCGTGTAAGACGATGGATATAGGGTTGCTCTTTAGGAATATTAAGAGGGCTAAAGGTCATGGTAACTGGATCAGGGTTTGGCCATTTATAATCAAGATTTAAGAATTCAGCTGTGCGCTTGGTGTCCATTAAAACATAAGCATGCCCTAGAGGATTTAATCTATCAAAAAAATCTGGTGTGCGAATAGCGAGAGGATAAACAGGTCTAATAATTATATTAACCCCAGTTTTCCTATGCCAGTCATACAGTTGGCCAATAGCGAGATAACTATATGGGCTTCGGTACGAATAAAAAACTTCAATTTCTTTATTACTTAAATCCATCAATTAATCCCTGTTTCTATTCCATGGGTATAAAGTCCACGTATCATTAACAACATAATCTATAAACAGGAATACTGGTGGTATCCAAGTCATTGTTCCTGAGATTAGTATTCCCCCTAATCCTAGGTCACCATCAAGCATATTATCTAAGCCTCTAACAGCTTTATCAGTGCCACCATCTATTATTGCTAGAAGGAATAAACCCCATGAACCAAGAAAGGCAAAAAATAATACCCAATGTATTCCCTTGAACAATCTACCGACCATTTAGTCACCCCAACTTCTTAGCTAAATCTTCTGCTCTTAAATGTGCGTATTTTGCGATTATTCTAAGGTCCTTATGTTCTGTAATTGTTGATGCTTCCATAAAATTAAATACTTTCGGAAAGAACCTGCCGGTGTCTTTATGTCTGAGATCTTAGAGGGGTTACCACTCTTTCACAAATAGCGTTCCCCGATTTAGTTTCGTGGCTCGATGTGTTATCAGAGCTACAATAATAAAAAACAATAAAACACCCCATTCGTCACTGAGTACATCGGCAATCAAAAAATTAATAGTTCCGACAAATACCATCAATTTAAAAAACATATTTAATACAGCTAATGCCGAAACTGGTCTAAATCCACCTATATATCTAAATATAAAATAAGCTAAAGTCAGAAATGTCGTGAAACGAACCGTTTGCCAGCGATGATATGGTATTTCCTCAGCTGGACCTAAATTAAAAGGAAAATAAACTTGAAAATTAAAAAGGCCTAACACAACTGTCGTAAAAGCCCAGATGCCCAATAAACCCAATAATATTTTACAATAATTCATCTTTACCACCCATTATGCAGATCTATTATTATCAAGTTATAGTGCCATAAAAAGAGCTGGTTGTGAACTACCTCTACTTCTTCGCTAAATTTTCAACTCTTAAATTGAAAGGTTAGATATATCAGGTGAGCTATTACGTCTATTCTGCACGCTATAGCTTTTTTTCATTTACGAATATTCACCACCTTAAAACTACCGACCTCTTCAATGTTATCGCAACGCTCTTCTAACCGAGCTATGGGATCACCTTTTAACCAGCCTTAATAATGGTATAATGCTTGGGGCCCGTCGAGACAGTCTATTGCGGGCGTCTAGGAATAGTCACTCTAAATTAACTGTTATTTTATTTGGGCAAGATTTAAACTGTTGCTTCAATCTTAAATTATTGAGTCAAAATCAATTTAATTAAATACCACATTCAATACATTTATATTCAATATCCGAACCGTCACTCGCCTTAAATTTCATTTTAACCCAATTGCCATGATCAGAATACCAAACCAAAGTAGATATATTCCCCGAATATTCATATTTTGTTGCGAAAATCGTTTTATCCATAGAATCTATTTTCTCTTTCCCACGGCTAGTTATACGAATAGAGGAAAGTTCGCCGGTTAGAGTATTTATAACTTTATTATCCCCTAGAACTTCTGGGTTCCAATGATTTGTGGGCAAGGTATTCTTATCAGTTTGAAATTTTGTATTTTTAGACACCACTATTAACTCATTACGTTTTCTAATAACATTTATTGTAGAAATTTCCCCATCATCATTGGTAGTTGAATTAAGATTTTTTAGTTTCCCGTTTTGCCAAACTGCATTTGATTTATAGTGCAATTTATACACTGGAAAAGATAGAAAGGTAACTTGCAGTTTTAGTTGAGCGACAACTCTGAACCCACCCTCTTCTAGTTTTGTAAAAGTAACTTGATGTTTGCCAACTAAGTCACCATCACGAAATACGTTGAATGTAATATTATTAGGATAGATTTCGGAAGGATTTACATATTTTAAAATTGTTGATTCAGCTGTTGAAGACAATACTAGTAACAATGATAGAATCCATAAAAACCTATATTGCCAACCACTCAGTCGAAAAAAAAACACTTTTTAAAACCTTATTAAACTCAATTGTATTCAGACTTCGGAGACAATGGAACCTGAAACGGGATCTTTTGGGCCGAGCTTAGATGAAATTTCTTCAAGCATTGGTCGGAGTGTATCTAAAAAAGATATCATTTTTTGTCGATTTTTAACCATAGACGCCTCATCTTCCCAGATCCCGATTAAACAAAAAGTTTTGTCCCCATTTTGTATCAAAACAGTTCTTCTCATACCTTCTCATTTAGCTATGTTATTGAACTTTTCTATCATAGTGTTTTACTTTCCATCTTTTGCAATGAATTTATCCACGTTTGAATATCTTGCCATTTGAAATTACTTTCATACAAAATTCCGTTACAAGTGATAAGCATAACAAATTATTTATTACTTTCAATTAGTATAACGATGTCAAAAAGACTGTGGTACAAATTAAAAATATTTACCAGAATTGCCGAGATTGAAGAGTAAGCGCAATTTTATTAAAAATAGTTTGTTTCGAATTTATCAAACAATAAATTAAGGTCGGATAAGTTAAAAAAACTGAATTATTGGTATTTTCAAATTACCTTTTTATCGTATTATATAGTATATATTGAGGGCAGAACTCTCTATTGTGAAAAAATTTTCGCCTAGCAATAATGGAGTTCTGAGTAATCGACAATAATTTCCAAATAATAACATGCCATTTCTGTTTTGAAATATTTGAAATTGATCTAGAAATTGCAGAAGTATTTAGTGGCCGTAATTCTGATGTTTATGACTGCGTCGTATGTTGCAATCCTAATAAGATTAACTGCGAGTTTTTTGATGGAGTAGTTACTAATCTAATTGTGAATGATGGAAACGAGCAAGGTTTGTAGAAAATTCTGATCATCTTTGATTTATTAGCCTTAACATTTTACTGGCTCATTTTGAATTAGCCAAAGATAATAAAATTACTTAACCCATAACTCAACAATCTATAAACTAATATTTCGGCTTTTATGTTTTCCTTTTTAACACCATGAGGAATGGAAGCAGCTATAAGGGACCGGGTCTTTATTCAAGACTGGTTTGATATGACAAATTATGTTACCGGATAATGATATATAATTAATGACAGAAATTAAGATAAGTTGGATAAAAAATTATATTAAAACATGAAAAACTTCTTAATTAAAAATGATTTGTAAGGAATGCCAGGAGAACGTTGACGAGTTTGATGGCCGCTCTGTAATTGTTGGCAAACGGGAGGATGGTTTTGACTGGATCTTTCTATGCATTCAATGTGTGCGAGATTGGCGTCAACGAGGTTTGGAACGAGAAGGGAATTCTCCAGAAGATATTAAATTAAAGTTAGATAAAGAGTATCCATTTCTTAATACCCGAATGTGATTGGCGTTAATTTTATATGGTTTGGATTAAAGTTATGGAAATAAAGAGCTTAATAAAAATATGGAAAGTTGTTTGTATAATATTATCGATAAGCACCCGTTCATATGATGCCGCAATTGGTTTAAATAAAAAGAACTTTACTCCTAAAACAAAAAATACCTAAGGTATGAATTATAATAAAATTATTGTTATATTCGCGCACTTATCTTAACCTTTTTAAGTTATTCTTGCGAGAATTTATCAGGTTTTTGTTGGCCTGCGGTCATTGATTTGATTTCACTCTTAAGCGTACCGTCCCTTCCATAATCATCCAATGAATGTACTCTTAAAAGTGATGATTTATTGATTGTTAGAGCTTTTTTGACAACTTTATTGATCATATTATTTCTTTCAATGTCCGTTGCACGTATAACATCAAAAGCGATGAAGGGTCTGATTATTTTAAACCCAGCAAACCAAAAAGCATTTAATATTGGCCATAAAATTATATCTAAACTCCCGTGACGTCCACGGCTCGAAAAAGTAACATTTTTTCCATTGGTCGTCAGTGATAACAACAATCTTGTATCAGATAAACCTCCATTTTCAAACCAGCGATTGTTGGATGGTTCGTGAGCAAAGCCCTCAGAGAGAACTCGCTCACACCAACCCTTAAGAATGGCGGGCATACCGTATAACCATAAAGGGAACTGAATAATCACAGCATCCGCCCAGCTTAAATTTTTGTGTTCCTCGGTAACGTCATCTGCGGTGGTGTTATTTTTGTATGACTGACCTTGGGCATATGGAAACTGGATGTGTTGATCTTTTGGTATATGAGGAAAATCGTTTTTAGTTAGTAATGGATTAAATTTATCTTGATATAGGTTTTTAAATCGAACCTCATGCCCAAAATCTATCAATGCTTTTCGTTGGGCATTTGCTAATGAAGCATTAAAAGATTTCTTCTCTGGGTGAGCTAAAATTAGATAAATATTCATTGAAGAAATGACAACTTCATTTGCTAAAAGGTTTTCATAATTTAAATTTTAATAAGGGTTAAGCATTCAAGCAAGTTAAAAACTAAATTAACATCTACCGATGATCTGATGAGGTTAATGTCTTTAATTAAATCCAGATGGTTAGTTAATGAAACTAATAACCAAGCCGCTCGTTATAAACATTATGCCTACCGTATTTAAAACTAACAAGCTTCGGTCTTTCCACAGAATCCCAACTATTAACCAACCAACTACCCCCGACAGCTGAAAATACATGTATGTGGGGTACATATTGGCCGAAGTTAGTGCCATTCCAATACATAGTGCTACAGATGAGAACCACTTAATGTACCACGCAGGCTCCTTTTTCAAAAGAAAAATCATTTTTATATTTAAGCCCTAATCAAAACCACATTCACCCACATTCTTCTACTTAAAATACGCCCTCGCCTTTTATATGGATCACATATTAACATAATAATTAGGTTTCGATTTAAATGTTGAGATATGAATTTAAAGCATAATCGCAGAATTATCAGAAGCTAGAGTTAATTATAAACAAATTAATTTGATTGGTTTATTTATAATAAGCTCTTCTATCTGAGAAAACTCTTACTCTCTTACGCCAAGCTTTGTAAGAGCCATATTTAAGATTTTTTCGCATAAGTCTTTTAACAGCCTCATCACTTAAACCATACAAACTCTGTATATTTTTAAAACTTGTATGGTCAGATAACGCCATTTCGATAATTTCACTTTTTTCGGAATCAGTTAGATTTTTCATCATATTCGCTATACACATTGTAATGCCCTAAGAGCCCACTGTTCTGTTAAGTAAAATCGAATTGGTATGCATCTATATTTAATTTATGTTGACCTAAAGATTAAACTGGCCGTGCTCTTTCATTCCATTCTTTAATAGCTTGCTCCCAACTCGGAATGGTGTCGCCTTGATAGCTTATTACTTTTCCGACCGCTATCGATGGAAAAGCCCTCATCGCTCTTAAGTGTACGGGCGAACTAATATATTCGATCATATTGGCTTTAGATTTCCAAACCGTAAGTGTGTGATGATAACTATTCTGGCTTTTACTCTCACACAGAATAACGCCATTTGCATTACGCGCAGCCTTAAAAGCTGGAATAGTAAGAAACCAGAACCTAATTGAAGCAAATAGACCCTTTGTTTTTAATCCGGTAATTGAGACATACATTTTACTAGTTTCTCAAAATGATTTTTGTTAGCTGTTTCTAGAGTCAGAGTATTATTTAGTAATCACGGAGAAGATTGGTTCCTAGTGAATATTTTATTATGTACATCATGGCCAACATTTTTTACTTAACCGGTTTACTTTATTTTATTTTGAGACCCTCGCTGATAAGGAGACATAAGTTTTGGGATCATTGTATATAGACCGTAAAAACCATGCTCAACGCCATCAACCTAATTTTCTTCATAACAGGAAATATTTTAGTAATGTAATTGTGAGTGAAGCAGGCAAGCAAATTTATACTCAAAGAACCTGCGGGCGGCTTAACTATTTATTGAGGAACTCATCCATATCTCTACCCCTAAATATGTCACCGAAATCGTAGTTTTTATCAAAAGATGCAATATAAACCACAATGCTTCTCGTAGGATCCATTGCTATGAGTTGCCCCGCATGCCCTCTAAACGTTAAAGCGGGCGAACCATTGATATCTTGGACCCACGACATAAATCCAAATTTTGCCGATTTAGGATCAGAATACTCAGTTGATACAGCATTCTCTAATCCGTATTTAAAGAACTTTCCAAGACAAGTATTAGCGCTCATTTGCTGCATAATATATTGGCCAAAATATACCCAATCTCTTGCTCTCATTGCACTAGAAGAAATTGGCACTGTTACACCCTCATTATCTGACAGCCAATGCAATCTCCCTTTTTTACGAAAATTTAAATAAATATTTTCATAAAATAATTGTCCTAAGGGCTTGCTCGTTATTTCTTGGGCTAAAATGGACAGGGCCAGCGGATCACTAGGGTGATAATTAAATCTTTCGCCTTGTGATGTATCAGCTTCTTCCAATAAATTTAGGGCGTTCTTTACACTACCTTTACCCGCTAATTTACCAAAACCTAGGGCGGTAGCAATAAATCTACCCTCGCCATCACCTGGTTTACTGACGCCACTGGACATTAGTAATATATTTTTAATTGTGATATTTGCATAAGGTGTTGTTTTAAGAAAATCTGCGTACATTCCTGCTGTATCAGTAAGTGATTTAATTTTTTTTTCACATAATAGGTGCCCAATTACGGATGCAGCACCTGATTTCGCAATCGACATTCCATCTAGCACAGTATCAGCAGTTATTTCTTTTTCTTGATTATATCTTTCATATACAATTTTACTGTCTTTGAGAACAATAGCTGCCAAATTAAATTTATCTTCAAAGAACTCATCATAACGGTTCCCTATCTTTCCCCCTGATGTGAGGTTAGTTTGATCACCATAACTTTGAACGGCTACCTTTGTTTTGTGTATTTAAGTTGTGTCATATCTCGCATAGTTCTTCATGATACCCCACATCGTATCAGGATTGTCACCATGAAAAGCAAAACTTACGTTGGTTGCTATTATGCTAAATAGACAAGATATTATAAGTGTTTTCATGATAATCACAGTTTTGTACCTTATTAAAAAAGTAGAATTTAAACTCAACTGATAATGTAATGGTATCTTCTAAAAATTCTACTCTTTATCTTTTTTAAATGGCAAGTAACTTAGTATATACAAGAATAATGGGAGAATTTATATTGGAAGATATAATAACAATAGCGATTATAGTTGCGATTGGAATAGGCATTGGAATTTTTATAAAATACTTTATTAAATAGATATTGAGTTTATTATTGCCGCCAATTTATGACATTGACTTTTTAATTTTTCTCTCAGTATTTCCAAAGTTCTTTAATGCTCTCAATTTTAATATTATCGCTATAACCAAATCGGTGTTTTATAACATTAATGACTTCTGATTGAGTGCTAGCTTCTATAATTAGACTATCTTTCTTAGCCACCTCAAAACCATTATCATCTGAGTAAATACGCTCATATTTAACCTCAAACTCTGTTTCCCAATTATTCATTTTTTTATTCTTTTTTAAATTTTGTAAAATCTAAAGCGCGAGATGGAAAGAGAATAAGGTGCTGGATTTGATTAAAACGAATTAAATGTTAACCGTACAAAGAGTCAGATTGCATTTCTGATTTTAAATCAGATATATTTTATAACTCTCGGTCTTCAGTCTTTATAT
>Ga0209425_10004455_pt1 | contig 14247 bp, 9 predicted proteins | sample COG_05_FD_184749 | JGI IMG/M metagenome (GOLD analysis project Ga0209425, IMG submission 184749) | Pelagic Microbial community sample from North Sea - COGITO 998_met_05 (SPAdes) (version 2) | ecosystem: Environmental > Aquatic > Marine > Neritic zone/Coastal water | place: Helgoland, sampling... | reverse complement strand
CCTTCACCGTCGCCCGTCCCTTCACCGTCGCCGGTTCCCACCTCTCTCGCCCCGGAACTGAGGGAGAGCGGCACGAGGGAGAACCCGCTCCCGGAAGACTCAAAGACGGTCGCGCGCGTCAGGGTCGGAGATGCCAGCCCGGACGACCCGGTGTCAGCCACCGGGTCATCGAACGAACCCGCGGTCATCAAGATCAGCGACGAACGGAAGAAGAACGTACAAACCGTGAACGTCGGCGCCGGCGGGAGTAACTCACCCGCGCAGGCGAAACCCCGCGAACCCGACGTGACGGTGATTCCCCTCGACAAGACGCGCGAGTCGGATGTGGTGCCGAACGTGATTCCCCTGACCGATGCAAAGCCGCGCGGGAACGCTCCCGCCGTGGTTCCCCTGTCCGAGCAGGAGAAGGCCGGGGCCGAGGCTGGGAAAAGGAAAAAGCCCCCCGGCGGCGGTCGCGAGAACCCCATAACCGCCACCGCTGAGAAGAAAGGTCGCGAGGCCAACTCCCGCGAGACCAAATCCCGCGAGACCAAATCCCGCGAGACCAAATCCCGCGAGACCAAACCCCGCTCTCCCTCCTCTCCCGGGAACAAACCCGCGCGAGCCGCCAAGACCATCGATGCCCGTGCTCGTAAACAACCAAAGCGAAGCGGGGAGGCGAGGCAGGTCGAGGCGCAGGCGCGTAAACCGTGATTGCGTTTGCAGTCACCGACTGAGACACGCGGGGGGCAGACGGCGCCGTCCACGAGTTCGATATGTTCATGCGCAAGATAACCAATATCCGTATAGCGGACCTGACATCATCCGGTTCCAGCGATTGGCTATCTTGAGACATCACCGAATCTACATATCGAACTCGGGGACGGCGGCGCCTTCCTCGGTCGACGATCGCGTCCACCAGTTCGAGGTGAGCAAAGACGAAGACGGCGCAGGGCATGGGGAAAATATGGCGACGTTCAACATGCAATAAGCTTTCGAGCTGAGCAAGCCATTTTTTCCTTCAGCGATTCACTGTGCACCCTGCGCCATCTTCTCTGACTGTAACACCAGCTACCTCGAACTGGTGGACGTGTTCACCGGCTCCCGCGTGGACCGAGCTACGACGCGTGCACTTGTTTGAACACGAACGTGAAATAAAAGATGAATTTCATCACAACCCTGTTACAAATTACCACACGTCGCCGCTAGTATACGCAAATACCGACTCATCACACCGGGGGTTCGCCGTAGAACCTCGCCAGTTGCTCCTTCGTGTACCCCGGCTGAGGGTAGATTGTCTGTCGATAGTACGGGTCTTTGAGATCCCACTCGCCGCTCGCAACCTTCCCACCCTTACCTTTCAGCTCCACCGTCACCGCGTAGCTCTGGTTATCCAGCGCGGTCATCTTCAACCGTCCCTTCACCGTCTCCCCCGCCTCGCATTGCATGGGCTGCTCAAACACGAGTCGCATCTGGAACCAGTGCGTGGTGGGCAAGCCGGGCGCGGTGGTCAGCCATCGAGATTTGGTCGTTCCCTCGAACAAAACGTCGAACCAACACGCCACGCCGTGCAAAGGACCGGCGCGGTCCACCGCAAACTCCAGGCACATGTCCAGCGAATTCAGCTCGTCCGCTTTCAGCACGGTCCAGTCCCACGCGAAGGACGCGGGCTGGCATAGAAGCAGCTCGGGCTCGAACGCGTCCACGACGCACTGCCGGAAATACGACCTCACCGCCTCCTCCCGCAGCGGAGTTAAATCGACGCCGTAGAAGTCCTCGGTACCCCAGAAGTACGCCTTGTCCTTGATTTCATGCCACAGAGTATCGTCAGCGAACGGCGCGCAATGCACGCGGCCGCCGCCGGGGAACATCTTCCCCTTCAAACGCAAACCCGCGCCGTCCACCCCGAAATCCGGCCCTTCATCGCCGTCGCTCACCCGCATGAACCTGTCTCGCGCGATCAGGTAGCTCTCAATCATGCGTTCGTTGTACAGCAACGTACCCATCGGCTCCGACACGAGCACGTCCACCTTCTCCGGTATATGCACCTCCTCAACCTTGCCGGCGACCACCACGATCTTATCCCTCAGCCGCGGGTTCCCGTCCAACAGCCTTTGGCAGTGCTCCGACATGGCGCTCGCCTCCACCGCGTACACCCGCTTGGCTCCCGCCATCGCCGCGAAGAACGACAGTATCCCCGACCCAGCACCCACGTCCATGACCACCTTATCCTTGAAATCGCAGCAGTTTTCAAGTATGGCGGTGAAGTACGTGCCGGTTCGAACTGCGTCTTGGAGCATGTTCTGCTGCTGGGGTAACAAGCCGTAGTACCGGAAGTACTCAGCCGCGCTGGCGCTGTCCGTCTTGGCGTCGAACACGTTGGTCGGTGGTGCGGTCGCCGCCCTGGCGCGCTTGGGGGGTTTCGGAGCCACGACCGGCTGTGCGTCGGAATGAGGCTGAGCGCTTTGCAACGCGTTGACGCATTTCTCGAGGTCGTCGTCGTAGAGGAAGCGAACGACGAACGCTCGCTCCGGCGTCGGCATCACGTTCCTGTTCACGCTCACGTGGTCCACGCCGTTCACCGTGAGGATGAGCGCGTCGGCGGATCGGCCCACGGTGCAGGCTGGATCGTCGAGTCGCCACTTGACCACCTCCATCTCGGTCGTGATGTAGATGGATGCGTGCGTCGGGGATTGCTCCTCGTCGTTCACCTCGTCCTCGACGCCGCGGGTCAGACGTATGTTGGCCGGCTCGTGCGATATGTCGTTGGACCGGCCCACGGTGTATTTGCCGTGCACGTGCAGCTCGCATATCCGCCGCAGGTGGAAGCGGGCGACCTCCACCTCCCCGTCATCCTCCCCGCCGCCCACGCGCGCGCCCGCTTTTTCTAACAACTCGGGCATGGTCGGCTCGGGGGGCGGCTTGGGGGGCGGCGGGACGATGTAGGAATCGTCCTGGAGGACCCAACGCTCCCCGGGTACGTAATCGTCGCCATCTTGGGGACCATAGCGCACCTTATCGTCGTGCGCCGGGCCGATGGTCTTCTTCCTCGGTCGCCCCATCTGTGATTTCTCATCGTCGGTGGTTCACGGGTTATTATACAAGAGGAGCCATTTCTGGTGTTTACGTGACTGCCTGTATGTGCCGTTAACCATAAACTATATCGGAACAACTGTTTGCCTGTACAGAACATCGCGAGAAGTTTGCATTCCGGAAAAGCGGCGGCCGCGCAGAATTCGCTTTTCTTGCGGAGCATCGCCGGCGCCGTCGCCACTAAACCTGCACGGGTTCACAGTCAAAACGCATAGCTGAGCTTGTCAAACAAGCAGTGAGGCGTCGCACCCTTTTATAAAGCTACTAAAACAAGGTGCGCGCGCGTCTTCCACCGTCGCGTGCGGACAATCCACGGCGGCCGCGCCCCGAAACCCTCCTTTCTCTCGATTCCGGACCGATCGCTGACCTCCGCCCCGCCTCCGCTCCCCAACAGTTCAAGGAAATGGCCGAGGTCAACCCCAAGGCGTACCCCCTCGCGGATGCGCAGCTCACCATCACCATCCTGGACATCGTCCAGCAGGCTGCGGTGCGTCTCTCCCCGAACGCCCACCACCGATCCGATTCCCCCGATTTTGCCCTAAAGTCCAACGCAACCGCCGAAAAAAAACAACCAACCCGCTCACCACCCCGCGCCTCCTTCCCACACGACCGACAGAACTACAAGCAGCTGAAGAAGGGCGCGAACGAGGCCACCAAGACCCTCAACCGCGGCATCTCCGAGTTTGTCGTCCTCGCGGCTGACACCGAGCCGCTCGAGATTCTCCTCCACCTGCCCCTCCTCGCCGAGGACAAGAACGTGCCTTACGTGTTCGTACCGTCCAAGCAGGCGCTCGGTCGCGCGTGCGGCGTGTCCAGGCCCGTCATCTCCTGCTCCGTCACCACCAACGAGGGCTCGCAGCTCAAGACGCAGATCCAGAACCTCAAGGATGCCATCGAGAAGCTCCTCATCTAAAACGGTACTTTGACGAAACTTGCGACTACGTTACAGCGGCTCAAAAATTAGAACTCAAACACGCTCGAGGCAATTGTAATAATGATAGCCAGTCGATGAGAGCTAAAAGTAAGGACTCAGTGCGCCATCGGGGTCACCGCGTAGTCCACCGCATCGTCCGGGTCGGACTTATCCTCGTCCGATTCCTCGCTCCCGCTGTCGCCGCCGTCGGACTCGCTCCCAGATTCGTCTTCGACCTTGTCGGACTCGTCGCCGGATTCGTCTTCGACGTTGTCCGAGTCCCCCGAGTAGGAGTACGTGGACCCCGCGCCCATGGACTTCAAAATCTCCGCCTCCTCGTCCTCGACGTACGCCTTGCGCTTCTTCTTCGCGAGCCTCTCGTCGTCGCTCCCGAGCCCGCTCAGTTCGCTCCCCGACCCGCCGTCCGCGTCGCCGCCATCCGCGTCCATATCCTCCACTTCGTCCACCGCCTCGCTCACCTGGTTCCGGTTCACAAAGTCGGCGCCGCCGCTCTTGAGCTCCTTCAGGTCCCCCAGCGACTCGTACTGCATCATGAGCTCCTTCTGCAGCGTCGGTATGACGTCCGCGCCCGACTGCAGCGCTCGCATGATCAGGCTCACGTCCGTCTTGCCCCCGTCCTCCTTCTGCCACTCCGCGAGCTCATCCCCGAACGCGTTGATCATGGCGTTGCCGTAGTACTCCTCGAAGGAGATCCCGTCCTTCTCCACGATGCCCTTCCGCCTCTTCTCCTTGGTCTCCTCCGAGTCGCTCTCGTCCGAGGGAATCTCGAGCGGGTGGGAGAGCTCGTCGACCCAGTGCTTCTTCGACCTCGGCACCTTGGAGTGGTCGGGTAGGGGCTCGTTGTGGGTCTTGGCGTGTTCGGTTTCGCGCGTCTCCACGGCGTTGCGCGCGCGGCCCCAGACGACCGCGTTATGTTTCGTCACCTGGTCGTATAATCGGTTGTAACCGATGAGGGTTCCGATGGCGTGTTCCTTCATGCGCAGGTCCTCCGCGAGGGTCTGCGCCAGATCGGTCACCGACGCGTCCGCCCTGCTGCCCATGAGCACGTGCGACCACCGGATCACCTTTTTGCACAGCTCCGTGGCGCGACCCGCGACGCGGCCGCATCGGATGAAGAGGCGCTCGCCGCAGTCACCGTGGTTGGTTCCGTCCTCGCCGTAGATGCTCTCCTTGACCATGTCGAGCGTGAGAAACTCGTTGTACACCTTCCGTGTCTTGGTACACGTCCGGTCGAGCTTTTCGGCATCCGCCAGGAGCCGCTTGTGCCGGGCCCTGACGTCACCCGCGATGCCCGCCGCCCACTTTTCGCCGATCTCAATCAACTTCTCATCTTCGGCCTCGTCGAACTTCATGCCTCCGACGAGGGCATCCGGATCGCTGTCGGAGGATGGCTCGGCGTCGGAGTCGTCCGGGAGGATGTGCGGCATCTTCACCTTGTTCGGGTCGGGCAGGCGATCCTCGTCGTCGTCGGAGCTGTCGGGGTTCAATGCGCTCGGGTTGCGCGGCATCGTCTTTGGAGCTTCTTTCGCCTTGGCCTTTTTGTCGGCGGCAGCGGCGGGGGTCTCCTCCGTCTCCGCGGGCTTGCGTTTCTCCTTCTTCGTCCGCCCGTCGTCCTTGTCCTTCTTCTCCTTCTTCTCCTTCTTCTCCTTCTTCTCCTTCTTGTCCTTCTTATCCTTCTTCTCCTTCTTCTCCTTCTTGGCGGGCTTGCGGTCGAGGAACCCCGGCTGGAACGCGGGAGGGTTGGCGATCTTCACGCCTTGCGCCGGGACGGACGCCTCCAACTCCCTCTGCTGCTGCACCATCCGCGCGACCGCGGCGAGCCCGCCCTGGTCCCGGAGATTGGGCATCGGTGCGTCCGGGTCTGCCGATTTTTTCTTACCCATTGCGTCCACGCGCCTGTGCTGTGAGGAGTGACGGCGCGGTGGTCGGCGGTTGGATTGAAATCGCCCCGCCAAAAAGGAAAAGCCGCCCTAAAAAATCGTTGGTAAATCCGAGATCACGAACAGTCGTTCGAGGCGCAGATCTGAGACGGAGGCGAGGGTGATGATCGAGGATTTACCCCCGGTGGACGTGGAGTCCATCACGACCGGGTACGGCCCCCATACCGCCGTGCCCCGCCTCCTGTTCATCGCCGAGCGGTCCGACGACGACGCGCTCAAGCTGGATGCCCTGCGCGCCGCGCACGACGTGCTGAAGCAGGGCGACAACACGCGCGTGTACACCTCCGTGGTGGAGAAGATCGCCGGTCGCCTCGGGGCGTCGCACGAGATGGACAAGGAGTGGGTGCACGAGGTGGATAAACGGGCGGCGAAGAAGCAGGAGGTACTCGACGCCGAGCTGAACGGGTACAAGACGAACATGATCAAGGAATCAATCCGCATGGGCCACAACGACTTAGGGGACTTTTACCACGCGCGAGGCGACCTCAACGCCGCGTTCAAGTGCTACGTACGCACCCGCGACTACTGCACCACCCCACGGCACGTCGTGAACATGTGCCTGAACGTCATACGCGTCAGCGTCGAGTCCGAGAACTTCGCGCAGGTTCAAAACTACGTAGCCAAAGCGACTCAGGTGCCCGACGTGGAGGAACCCATGGTGGCCGCCAAGCTCGCGTGCGCCGGCGGTCTGGCGGCGATCGAAGCCAGAAAGTACAAGCTCGCGGCTGAGAAGTTCACGCAGCTCACCGTGGAGGTCGCGAGCGGGTACGACGAGGTCATCGGCGCGGTGGACATCGCGACCTACGGAGGCTTATGCGCTCTCGCGTCGTTTGACCGATCGGAGCTGAAAACTCACGTGTTGGAGAACCCCACGTTTCGCACCGCGATGGAGGTGACCCCGGAGGTGCGCGAGTGCGTCGAGGACTTCTACAACTCACGGTACTCTAGCCTGTTCGACTCGCTCGAACGTTTAAGGCCGCAACTGCAACTGGACCTCCACCTGCACGATCACGTGGAGTCCCTCTACGACTGCATCCGGCGCAGGTCGCTGATACAGTACTGCACCCCGTTCAGCGTCGTGGACCTGCGTAAGATGGCGGACGCGTTTCGCGTGGATGACGTGCTCGCCATGGAGCGCGAGGTCGGCGCACTCATCGCGGACGACAAAATCGCCGCGCGCATCGACAGTCAGCGCAAGATACTGCACAAGACCAAAGTCGACGAAAGGGCCGCCACGTACGAAGACGCGCTTGAAGCCGGGCGGCTGTTCACGAAAGGTGTCCACGCGATGTTACTGCGTGGGTCGTTGATTCGGAACGAGTGTACGGTGAAGGGTGCGCCCGTGAGCCGACGGGGTGGGTTCCACGGCGGCGGATGGGGCGGCGGTCCGGGCGGGGGGGACGACGGCGACGGAGGGGGGCCGGGGGGCGACGGAGGTCTGTTCCGTGGGTTCGGTCGCGGCGGCGGCTTCGGCGGCGAGGGACTTATGCACGGAGGTGAGGGTTCAGGGCACGTGTCGCGCGGGGGCTTGAGCAGGGGCGGTGGCACGGGACGGTTCGGTCGGTACGGTGGTGCATCGCGCGCGTCGGCGTCCGAGAGGGACGGCGGCGGCGACCAGATCATGATCGAGGGGGGGTCCGACGACGACGAGTGAGGAGAGTAACGACGAATTGTGACGTAAAAAGTGCACGTTTTTGGACTCCACTTTTTCTATTTGCCCGGAAATAGTCGTGTCGCTGACTGTTTATCATACACGTCAAAACTTGGCACCCCATCACTCAGCACACCCGGGTATTTTTGAAAAAGCGGGAAAGAAAAAGAACACCTTCTGATGAACGCGCCCCTATCCCGCACTTAGGTCGACGCTGGGGGCATCTTCGCACGATGTCCGCGCCCAAGCCAGCGCCCGGGGTCACCCCCGTGAACCCGCCGAGGAAAACCCCGGCCACGATGGACAACTTCGAAAAGGTTGAGAAGATCGGGGAGGGAACGTACGGTGTGGTGTACAAGGCCAGAGATCGCAGGGACGACTCCGTGTGTGCGCTCAAGCGTATCCGGCTGGACCAGGAGGAGGAAGGGGTCCCGTCGACGGCGATCCGCGAGATTTCCCTCCTCAAGGAACTCAAGCACGACAACATCGTCAGGTGCGTCATCGATCCTCGAACCCGAACCGGACCCTCCCGCACCTCGACGCGGATCTGGCGCGCGAACTACGCGGCGCCCCTTCGTCTCAGCATGTTGCGGGCTTTTTTTTCGGCCTGCGTCGTCAACCCGAAAGTCCGATCTCGAACTCCTCCCGACTGACCGCGATCTCAATATCCACACCCACAGCCTCATGGATGTCATCCACCAGGATAAGAAGCTCTACCTCGTGTTCGAGTTCCTCGACGTGGACCTCAAGAAGCACCTCGACACCCACCCCCACGTCAGCAACGACAGGCGGGTCATCAAAGGGTACCTCTACCAGATGTGCGCGGGCATCGCGTACTGCCACTCGCACCGCGTCCTTCACCGCGATTTAAAGCCGCAGAACCTGCTGGTGGACCAGACCACGAACGTGCTGAAGCTCGCGGACTTTGGCCTCGCCCGCGCCTTTGGCATCCCCGTCCGAGCGTACACGCACGAGGTTGTCACGCTGTGGTACCGGTCACCCGAGATCTTACTGGGCGCCAGGCACTACTCCACCCCGGTGGACGTGTGGTCCATCGGGTGCATCTTCGCGGAGATGATCAACCACGCGCCGCTCTTCCCCGGGGACTCCGAGATTGACGAGCTCTTCCGCATCTTCCGGGTGCTCGGAACCCCCGACGACGGTTTATGGCGCGGCGTGGAGGCGCTGCCAGATTACAAAACTCAGTTTCCGCAGTGGCGCGCCAAGGAGTGGAAGGACATATGCCCGTCGCTGGACGACGCGGGTCTGGATTTGCTGAAGCAGATGCTGCAGTACGCGCCGCACGAGCGGATCAGCGCGAGGGACGCGTGCAACCACAGGTTCTTCGACGATTACGAGCCAGCGACGGAGCGGCCCAAGCCGAGCGATCGGTTCGGTCGGTCGGGTCCTTCCAAGAAACGCGGGTCGCCGGACTCCAGGCAGGGAGGTGAGGGTGACGGCGCGAGGGACGGGAGCGATGGGGGGGATGGGGAGAGTCCCAAGTCGGGGGATTCCAGGGACGAGAACGACGCGAGGGATGCGAACGAGAAGGCGTAGGTTCGACTGTAGCACCACTTACCACTTTCAAGAAGACACACTGTATCGTAACAAAATCCTCGTTGTTAGTCAGATCTTACCGGCGCGAGCATCCCATGTCGACGATGGCGGCGTCCATGTACCGGGTCGAGGATGCCAAGGTTCGCGACTTCTACACGCCATTCTACGGTCACAACGTCCAGGACCTCTCCGTGGCGCTCGCGGCGATGCGACGGCGGCACGACCGCGTGGTTTGGCTCGCCGGTGACAGCTCCCTCGACAACAAGTACTGGTTCGAGGACGTCGCGAGTGCGCTGAACGGGTACGAGGACTTCCTCACTCCGCAGGTTATGAAAAAAGACGTGTGCTACTGGATCAACGAGCGGTGCGTGGCGGAGAATAAGTCCATGGGCTGCATCAACACCGCGGTGGAGGCGACGTGCCTCAACGACCGGGCGTTCGGCCGGTTACTCGCTCAAGATGCGTTCCTCCGCGACAACATGGCGGAAGAGGACGTGCTGGTGGTGAGCGTCGGGGGGAACGACGTGGCGCTCCAACCGTTGCTGTGCACGGCCTTAAACCTAGCCGCGCTGGTGTGCTGCACCCCGGCGTGGTGTCTGGAACGGTGCGCGTGCGCCCACCCGCCAAACCTCGGAGTGGACTGCGGGTGCATCGGATGCGGTTTACCCGGCTGCGTGGCGGGGACGTGCACTGGATGGCCGCTGGGGTTCGGGTACGTCGTGGACCTGTTCAAAAACCGGGTGGAGAGCTACGTCAGACGGCTGTGCGCCAAAACCAAACCGCGCACTGTGCTCGTGTGCGCCATATACTACCCGGAGGAGACCACGCGGGGCGGGTGGGCGGATACCGCGCTGAAAGCGATGTGTTACGACTTCAACCCGGGCAAGTTGCAGCTTCTCATTCGTAAGGTGTTCGAACACGCCACGGCGCGGATACGCGTGCCGGGCGTGAACGTCGTACCTGTGCCGCTGTTCGAGGTGCTGGACAGTAAGGATCCGAGGGATTACGAGCAACGCGTGGAACCCAGCGCGAGCGCCGGGTCCAAGATGGCGGCGGCTTTTCACGCCGCGATGGACCGACGAGACACGTTTACGTAGCCGGGACTGTCGTAATAGTGGTAAGGATGTTCTATTTCATCGCCGTACGAGTACACGTGTGTCTAATATTGATATTGAACCCTCACTTGGCCGCCTTGGCCGCTCGCCTCGCCCTCGCCAAGTCCACGCGTTCCCTGAACTTTGCGCCGACGCCCGTCGGCTTTGTTTGCTTCATCTCGCCAGTCTCCGGGTCGATCTCGCACGGGAGCGCCGCGGCGGTGTTGGTGAACACGTTGAGCACGGTGAACGCCAGGATGGGGCTCAGGTCGATGGTACCGCCGATGGGGGGAATGATCCCCCGGAAGAGGTTGAGGTACGGATCGCAGAGGGTCGAGAGCGGGTACACGATCGCCTGGGGCGGGTTCGGGAACCAGGTCAGGATGAGCCGCCCGATGAGCAGGGTGTTGTAGATGTTGAGGGTGGAGAAGAGGCCGGAGGTGATGACCAGCTCCACCGCGCTGTCGCCGGGGATCATCGCGGCGAACTTCCCGTGGCGGAGGGGGTTGTGCGCGCGCGACAGGGTGATGGCGCCGGGCTGGTTCGCGGGCATCATCGCCCCCTGGCGATCGGAAGCAGCCTCCACGACGCGGGCGCGCGCTCCGTCGATGACGCGGCGGGCGGCGCCGCGCATCTCCGACATGCGCGACTTGATGTCCACTGCTCCGTTGAGGTGCATGATTGCGGACTACGTACGATGGGTGTCGCGACGGGTTGTGTTCTCCCTCGGTGCCTCGCTGTCAATCGGGATAAACGCGGGTCGTTGACACATCGACCGTCTAAACAACAGTCACGGTGACGAGACGCCTATTTCGTCTGAGTCTCTATGGGCATTTCAGTCAGAGATTCTCTTGTTGTCATTTTTGCAAACCGGAAATGTGTGAAACATTACATACTGTTTGCTCGCTTCAAAAAATCCGGATGAACCTCGAGACGTGGCAGCCTCAGGAATCCGCTCTCGAACATCGTGAGCCCCAGGCGCTCCATCTCATTGGGTAGATGAGGCTGTTTGTTGTGAAAAGCAACTTTTGGCCGTGACGTTCGCCGGCGGCATCCATAGGTACACGCGCGCTCACCGAAGCGTCGCACCCACCCTCACATCGTAATGTCCGCCATGATGTCCGCTATGGCCTCTGTCGCGCCCGTCGCGCAGGTGAGATGCCCGATGACCTCCCGGAGACGCGTTTCCGGCGGCACGTCACGCGACGGCTAAAATGCGCTTTCTCTCCGCAACGCCAATCACGTGCCCACCCCGTCGACGGACACCGCGCGTCGACCGCGCCGCGATCACCGAGCGCCGCTTCTGACCGCGCCTCCCGATCCTTCACAATCGCACAGACCCGTTTCTCCGCCAAGTCCCGGAAGGTCGTCGCCCGCCGCACCGTCGTCGCGCGCGCCGTCGCCGAGACCGAGGCTGAGACCAAGGCTGAGAAGCCCAAGCGCAAGTTCTCACCGAAGAAGAACGTCACCGTGCAGGACGCCGACATCGCCGTCGGCAACAAGTACGAGGGCAAAGTGGTGCGTCATCCCTCCTTCACGCGCCTTCTTTACCACCCAAACCGTGCCGCGAGCGGGTGCGAGCGGGGGAAATGCGATCGCGGGGCGCGCGGCGGGTCGGCTCCGGGCCGGCACCGCATGTTTCGTTTCGTGGTCCACCCCCGCCCAAACCCTGCGGCCTCAGGTTTGTTTCGTCAGTGAGGCTTTTCCTATCCAAACGACGTCGCGTGGGCGCGCGGGTGGTGCGCCGGAGGACGCCACGTCGCGTCGGTACCGTCGGGACACGCCCGACGAACCACTCGACCGAGCGCGGCGCCACCCGGCCCGCCACCCGGTCACCCACCGCGCGTCAGCCCCGGATGGTGACAAATCGACCCCACGTCAACCGCCGCCCGTTTCGGATAAGAAACAATTTGGCATTTCACTTTCGAGAGCCGAGACGCCCACGCTGACCGCGCCTCCCCAATCTTCACCCCAATCTTTTCGTCCCAACAGAAGCGCGTGCAGGAGTACGGCTGCTTCGTCGACTTCGGCGCCAAGAACGACGGCCTCGTTCACATCTCCGAGCTCAAGAATGGCTTCGTCGAGAACGTCACCGACGTCGTCGCCGCGGACCAGGACGTCACCGTCTGGATCAAGTCCATCGACTCCGAGAAGGGTCGCATCTCCCTCACCATGAAGCCCCCGCCCACCGCGGAGGAGCTCGTGGAGTACCAGGCCAAGGAGGAAGAGCGCGAGGCTAAGTTTGCCGCGCGCAAGGCTCAGCAAGCCGCGGCCAAGGCCAACGCCGAGAAGGTCAAGGCGATCAAGCCCGGCACCGCCTTCGACGGCGAGGTCAAGTCCGTCCAGCCCTTCGGCGCCTTCGTCGAGATCATGGAGGGTATCGAGGGTCTCGTGCACGTCTCCGAGATGTCCGACGACTACAACGTCGAGGTGTCCGAATTTTGCAAGGTTGGCGACACCGTCGCCGTCAAGGTGATGGGCGTCGACGGCGCCAAGGTGAAGCTCACCATGAAGGACAAGGTTGACATCTCCGCCGTCGTCGAGGAGGCGCTCCAGGAGGTTGAGGCTGGTGCCGGTACCATGGAGTACGCATTCAAGTCCAAGGGGATCACCTCCGCCCAGTTCCCGGCGGGAAACGATAAGGAAAAGCCCGCCGTGAAGAAGGCTGAAAAGAAGGAGGAGCCCGCCGCCGAGGCCCCCAAGGCTGAAGCCCCCAAGGCTGAGGCCCCCAAGGCTGAAGCCCCCAAGGCTGAAGCTCCCAAGGCTGAGGCCCCCAAGGCTGAAGCCCCCAAGGCTGAAGCCCCCAAGGCTGAGGCCCCCAAGGCTGAGGCCCCCAAGGCTGAGGCCCCCAAGGCTGAGGCCCCCAAGGCTGACGGTGCCGCCATCTCCGCCAAGGACGTCAAGGCTATCCGCGACGCCACCGGTGCCGGCATGATGGACTGCAAGAAGGCCCTCACCGAGTGCGGCGGCGACTTCGAGGAGGCCGTCGTCTGGCTCCGCAAGAAGGGCATTGCCTCCGCCGATAAGAAGGCCTCCCGCATCGCCGCTGAGGGTGCCATCGGCGCCTACATCCACGGTGGCTCCCGCCTCGGTGTGATTGTCGAGGTCAACTGCGAGACTGACTTTGTCGCCCGCGGTGACAGGTTCAAGGAGCTCGTCAATGACATCGCCATGCAGACCGCCGCCTGCATGGACATCGAGTACGTGTCCCCTGAGGATGCCGACCCCGCCATGATCGCCGCCGAGAAGGATGTCCAGATGAAGATGGAGGACATGCTCTCCAAGCCCGAGAACATCCGCGAGAAGATTGTCCAGGGCCGCCTCGACAAGATGGTCAACGAGAAGGCTCTCCTCAAGCAGGACTTCATCAAGGACACCTCCAAGACCGTCGAAGACATCATCAAGGAGGCCACCGCGGAGATTGGAGAGAAGATCTCCATCCGCCGCTTCGTCAAGTACAACCTCGGCGAGGGCATGGAGAAGCGCGAGGAGGACTTCGCCGCCGAGGTTGAGGCCCAGACCCAGGCTCTCAAGGCGAAGGCCGAGGAGAAGAAGGAGGAGGCTCCCAAGGAGGAGAAGAAGGAAGAGGCTGCCAAGCCCGCCATCGCCATCTCCGCCAAGGACGTCAAGGCTATCCGAGACAAGTCCGGCGCCGGCATGATGGACTGCAAGAAGGCTCTCACCGAGTGCGGCGGCGACATGGAGGAGGCTGTCGTCTGGCTCCGCAAGAAGGGCATGGCCTCCGCCGACAAGAAGGCATCCCGCATCGCCGCGGAGGGTGGCATCGCTCAGTACATCCACGCCGGTGCTCGTCTCGGCGTGCTCGTCGAGGTCAACTGCGAGACTGACTTTGTCGCCCGCGGTGACAGGTTCAAGGAGCTCGCCCAGGACATCGCCATGCAGGTTGCCGCCTGCCAGGATGTCGAGTACGTGTCCCCCGATGATGCCGATCCCGCCATGATCGCCGCCGAGAAGGAGGTCCAGATGAAGATGGAGGAT
>Ga0209425_10004454_pt1 | contig 14253 bp, 14 predicted proteins | sample COG_05_FD_184749 | JGI IMG/M metagenome (GOLD analysis project Ga0209425, IMG submission 184749) | Pelagic Microbial community sample from North Sea - COGITO 998_met_05 (SPAdes) (version 2) | ecosystem: Environmental > Aquatic > Marine > Neritic zone/Coastal water | place: Helgoland, sampling... | reverse complement strand
CGCGCCCGTAAAAGCCAGCAGCTGACTGAACATGCGTGAACTTGCCATGATGAGCAGGATCATGCTGGTAATAAAAGCCGCGGTGCCGAGAGATTGAGTAATCATCTTCCAGCTTAACTTGCCATAATAAGCGGCCGTGACGGTCGCGGCGAGGACACCGGTTGCCGCAGCTTCGGATGGTGTTGCGATCCCGAACATGATGAAGCCCATAACCGAAAAAATGATCAGGGCGAATGGCAGGCAGCTCGCGATAGCCCGAAGTTTTTCTCCGATCGTAATTTTCGGTGCTTCGTCGTCATTATCGTCCGGGGCTAAAGAGGGATCCAACTTTACGCGAACCATGGTGTAGGTCAGGAACATCGCCGAAAGCATCAGACCTGGGATAATGCCGCCAATTAGGAGTCCGGCAATTGAGGTGTTGGATAGTGTTCCGATAATAATGGCCAGGACACTGGGTGGAATAATTGGCGCAAGGCTGGCCCCAGCGAGAATATTGCCAATGGCGAGTTTGGTGTCATAGCCGCGGTTGCGCATGGTCGGAAAAATTGTTCGTGCCAGCATTGCGGCAACTGCCATGCCCGCCCCCGATAACGCACCAAAGACCGTCGACAGTGAGATTGTCAGGACATACTGACGACCTTTCATGCGTCCGATCAACTTGTCGACCGCATCGAAAAGGACATCGACCGTCCCTGATCGGAACAGGACCTCTGCCATCAGAATAAAGAGCGGGATTGTCGCGAGATCAGCATTGTTGGTGGTGTCAAAAATAGAATTTGCGACCATGCCAAAGCCAGCAGGGCCAAGAATTATGGCGACGCCGGTGAGGTTGATCGCCAGGAAGGCAACAAAAAGCGGTGCCCCTGACATAAAGGCGGCGAGCAGTAACATTAGGGCAGTGATCAGTGTCGCTTCCCAACCCATTGGTCAGTCCTCACCAAATCCGCCAGCGGACAGATTGTCCGGGTCGATGGCTTTGAATTCTAAAAGTCGAATGAAATGCAGCGTCGAGCTGGCAAACCCAAACGGAATGAAAATAGAGATTAGATATTTAGGGACCGGCTTAACCGCCATCAAATCGATATTGTTGATGTATTGTCGCGCGGTTTCGTCCATAGAAATCCAGGTCGCGAAACCACAGAAGAGTGTCCCTAATAAATAGGTCAGCCAGATCGCGATGCGGGCGCCATTTGTTGGCAGGAGATCAAAAATTAAGGCGACAGCAACATGTCCCCTTTTCCAGGTAACATAGGGCATCATCAGGAATGTGCAGGCACAGAGCGAATAAGACACCGCTTCGCTGGCCCACCATTGCGGTGCATTCAAGAAATAGCGTGCAAAGACCTCGATGATATAGGCGCCAAAAATTATAGCGAGCGCAACGCAGGCAAGGTAGTAGCCTGCGACCGTCAGCCGGTCGTGCCAATGCGTAAATTGCCGGTAAATACCCATGCCAATCAGGAAATAAGAGAGGGCCACGAGGACATATGTCCCGTGGCCCTTCTCAATTCCATCAGTCTATTTTACCAAGATATCCCTGCTTTTTCGGCGAGTTCGCGAAGTTTCTTCGCGTCGGCACCACAGCACTTTTCGCCCAGTGCCCAAATGCCGGCCGAGAAGGCCTTCCGCATTTTGGCTACTTGATCGGTAGGCAGGTTGGTAATTTTGACGCCCTTTTTGGCAAGCTCAGCATCTTCCGCCGCTTGCACTTGGTCACCGACCCAAGGCATTTCAAGCTCAGTCATGTACCCAGCCTGCAGCAGGATATTCTGCTCTTCTTTGGTCAGCTTGTTGAAGCTCTTAAGGTTCATCAAGAAGGGCAGAGTAGATGTGCCGAAGGTCGGACGGACTTTATATTTTGCAACTTCGAAATGCTTCATGCTGAGCATTCCTGCTGCGGGCCAGGCGGCGCCATCAACAACACCTTTTTCTAGCGCTGAGTATACCTGCGATCCCGGCATGACGACGGGCTCACCACCGAATAGCTTAATAACACCATGATAGGTCTGCGTTCCGCGGATCTTGCGGCCCTTCCAGTCGCCCTTAGCAGAGAGCGGTTTCTTGAGGAAGATGTGGTAACCCTTGGTGCTGTTCGGTGAAATTGCGAGCAGTTTCAATCCATGAGTTTTTTGATAAAATTTGTCGAGATGATCCCAGACACCCGAAGTGCGCTTGCCGACCGGGTCGGAATTCATCGCGTCCATTATGGCTGCGAGTCCTTTGGAACCCATATGGTAAACGCCGTGGGTAAACAGGATATCGAAAACGCCTGCTTTTACGGGTTGTAGCTGCTGAAAGGCGGGGACCACTTCTGGTCCGCTGATACGAATTTTGATTTTATCGCCGCCAAGTTTCTTGACGTTTTTAACGAAAGAGTCGAGCACAACATAGGTCGGCCAAACGTTTTTGTTCCAGCTTGTTAGAATTTTGATTGTTGCCGCATTGGCGGCGACAGAAAGGCCACCGAGCATAAATCCCGATACAGCGATTGCGGTCAGTAATCGTTTCATAATTTTTCCCCCAAGTTAATTGTGCTTTTAGAGATCGGAGCTTAGTCGTTCTTGGGCCTCCGGACAAATGGCTTCTGGTACTGAATGGCAGCTGTAGTCTTTGCAGACGATTGCAATTGCCAAATCTGGAGTAGTTATCCACAAAAGTGACTATCGGTCAGTATCCGCCAATCCACAATAAGTAGCGGTCGATAGGGCGTGGCCACTATTTAATCCACAAAATTAAACGGTAGCGATTTCCCGGTCAATAATGGCGCGCTGTTCAGCATTAATTACTGTAGACCGGCCTAGCAGAGGCGGATTTGCTATGGTATGTGGTATACCAGATCTTAACTGCTTAAGACTGACGAGAGAAAACCTTTGGCAACGGTAAGACTGGATCTTCTGCCGATAGACGTTAATTTCAGCCTCAAGGATCGTACCTATGAAGCGCTGAAAGAGACGATTGCCACTATCAATATCTATGAAGGTGAGGGCGAACCACGCCTTGATGAACGGCAGTTGTCTGAGGACTTGGGCGTTAGCCGAACACCGGTCCGCGAGGCTTTGGCCCGGTTGGCGCAGGAAGGCCTTGTGAGGGTTGTCCCGCGGCGTGGCGTTTTTTTCATGCGCAAGACCAAGACGGAAATTCTTGAAATGATCACGGTGTGGGCGGCGCTCGAGAGTATGGCAGCGCGCCTGATCACACAGAATGCGAGTGATGGAGAAATTTCTGCATTGCGAAAAATGTTTGCGACCTTCGAGAGCGAAAAACCGCAAGCGAATATCGACGAATATTCGGGGACAAATATTGAGTTTCACCAAGCTATCCTAAAGCTTAGCAAAAGTGAGTTGCTGAACACGCTAACAGAAACACTCTTCATTCATATGCGCTCGATCCGGGTCCGCACGATAGGCGAAAACAATCGCGTCAGCCGGTCTATCATTGACCATATGAATATCATTGAGGCGCTGGAGCGCCGCGATACTGACTTGGCAGAGCGGCTGGTTCGACAACATTCGTTGGACCTCGCTGCTCATGTTGAACAACACGTAGATTATCTGGATTAGGAAGAAGACCATGGCTGAAGAGAACGAAGAAACAGGCGCGCTAACCGACGGATTTCATCTCGTCATTGATGCGCTCAAACTAAACGATATTAACACCATTTATAACGTGCCGGGTATTCCGATCACAGATCTTGGTCGCATGATGCAGGCCGAAGGGATGCGGGTGTTGTCGTTCCGACATGAGCAGAATGCTGGTTACGCAGCCTCCATCGCTGGCTACCTGACGCAAAAGCCAGGGATTTGTCTGACCGTCTCAGCGCCGGGTTTTCTCAATGGCTTGACGGCTCTTGCTCATGCGACGACGAACTGTTTCCCGATGATCCTGATTAGCGGGTCCTCGGAACGAGAGATCGTTGATCTGCAACAGGGCGACTATGAAGAGATGGATCAGCTGGCGATTGCCAAGCCACTTTGTAAGGCGGCATATCGCGTGCTGCATGCGGAAGATATCGGCATCGGCATTGCACGGGCGATCCGCGCTGCGGTTTCTGGCCGACCCGGCGGTGTCTATCTCGATCTGCCAGCCAAACTTCTCGGCCAGGTCATGGATGAAGCTACCGGTGAAAACTCGCTGGTGAAGGTCATAGACGCCGCCCCACGGCAGCTTCCCGCACCGGATTCGATAGCCCGTGCTCTTGATGTTCTCAAGGGTGCTGAGCGACCGCTGATCATTCTCGGCAAAGGGGCCGCCTACGCGCAGGCTGATGATGCGATCCGCGCGCTGGTTGAAACCAGCGGCATTCCCTATCTGCCGATGAGCATGGCTAAAGGTCTGTTGCCGGATATACATCCGCAATCGGCTGGTGCGGCCCGTTCTTTGGTGCTGAAAGAGTCTGACGTCGTGATGCTCATAGGCGCCCGGCTGAACTGGCTTCTATCCCATGGTAAAGGCAAAGCGTGGGGAACCGACCCGAAGAAATTCGTTCACATTGACATTGAACCGCGCGAAATGGATAGCAATGTCGAAATCGTCGCGCCCGTGGTTGGCGACATTGGCTCCTGTGTCGATGCCCTGCTCGCCGGAATGGGCAAAAACTGGAAGGTGCCGTCATCAGTCTGGACCAGCGCCGTAAAGGAAAAGGTCGATAGCAACATTGTCCGTATGGCCCCGCGTTTGCAAAACAACAACGTGCCAATGGATTATCATGGCGCCCTTGGCGCGCTGCGGACGATTATTAAGGAACGACCTGACGCCATCCTGGTGAATGAAGGCGCCAACACTCTCGATTTCGCCCGCAGCATTATCGATATATATCAGCCACGTAAACGGCTTGATGTCGGGACTTGGGGCGTTATGGGTGTTGGTATGGGGACGGCGATTGCCGCCGCCGTCGAGACAGGCAAACCGGTTCTGGCCATTGAAGGCGACAGCGCCTTTGGATTCTCTGGCATGGAGGTAGAGACAATCTGCCGCTATAATCTACCGATTTGCGTAATCGTCTTTAACAATGGTGGTATTTATCGCGGTACCGATGAGAATTCTGTGGGTGACGATGTTGCCACAACGGTCTTCGTCAAAGACGCGCGCTACGACAAGATGATGGAAGCCTTTGGTGGTGTTGGCTTCTACGCCACATCGCCTGACGAGCTGGCCCAAGCCGTGAACGCGGCAATGGATTCCGGTAAGCCCACATTAGTGAATGCGGTGATTGATGCTGAAGCTGGGACTGAGAGTGGCCGTATTGGCAATCTCAATCCGCAAAGCGTCGTCGCCAAGAAATAGCGTAATTTAACTCTCAAAAGAGGAATGAGATAATGAGTAAAGCCTTGGAAGGTATAAAAATACTGGACATGACCCATGTTCAGTCCGGTCCAACCTGCACGCAGTTGCTGGCATGGTTTGGCGCTGATGTGCTTAAGGTTGAGCGGCCTGGTGTTGGCGATGCAACGCGCGGTCAGCTACGTGATATTCCTGATGTCGACAGCTTGTATTTCACGATGCTCAATCATAATAAGCGCAGCGTGACACTGAACCCCAAGACTGAGACCGGGGCGAAGATTTTCACCAGGCTCATCGAAGAATGCGATGTCATGGTCGAAAATTTTGCGCCGGGCGCGATCGATCGAATGGGATTTTCCTGGGAGAAGATCCAAGAGATTAATCCTCGAATGATCTATGCATCGGTCAAAGGTTTTGGTCCCGGTCCCTACGAGGATTGCAAGGTTTATGAAAACGTTGCTCAGTGCACCGGCGGTGCAGCCTCAACGACAGGTTTTCTAGGTGGCCCGCCGGTTGTGACCGGTGCGCAGATTGGTGATTCCGGGACCGGACTTCATTTGGCGTTCGGTATTGTCACGGCGCTTTTCCATCGCGAACAATCTGGCAAAGGCCAGCGCGTTGAATGCGCGATGCAGGACGGTGTTCTCAACCTGTCGCGCGTGAAACTACGGGATCAGCAACGGCTCGCTCACGGCCCACTGCCGGAATACAGCCAGCATGGTCAGGGGATTGAGTTTGGTGAAGCAACGCCTCGCGCCGGGAATGATTCCGGCGGCGGACAGCCGGGTTGGATTCTTAAATGTAAGGGCTGGGAAACCGACCCCAATGCGTATGTCTATTTCATCACGCAGGCGGCAGTGTGGAAGAATATCTGCGATCTGATTGGCAGGCCGGAATGGAAGGAAGACCTGGACTATGCGAAGCCAGAAGCACGTCTCGATAAAATCAAAGCGATCTTTGATGCGATTGAAGAATGGACGATGACCCTCGACAAGTTTGACGTCATGAATCTTTGCAACCCGCTCAATATTCCGTGCGGACCAATTCTGTCGATGAAAGAGCTGGCAGATGAGCCATCCCTGCGGAATAGCGGTACTATTGTTGAGGTCGATCACCCGCAGCGTGGTAAATACCTGACGGTTGGCAACCCGGTAAAACTTTCAGATTCTCCATCGGATGTTGAACGTTCGCCATTGCTTGGAGAGCATACGGATGAGATTTTAAAAACCGTTGTCGGGCTCAATGATGAGGAGATTGCGGCGGCGCGTGAGGAAGGCGCAATTTAGCGTTTTCCCTGCGTGCCTCTCGCCGGACGCAGTTGGGTGAAAAAATATTGTGTTCGGTTTGCAGTTAGATAATTGGGAAAGATGTAGTGGTTACTGATTATAAAGATATTGTCTTTGGTGAAGAATGGCGGGCCTGGAGTGATCCGGAAGTTCCGGAATATTTCAATCCCACCACAGTCGTTCTGGATAAACACCTGTCGACCGGGAGATCCGGTGCAACGGCGCTTATCGTTGATGATGATCATTACACCTATGAAGAGTTTCTCGGCCTGGTGTGTCGTGCCGCCAACGGGCTGAAGATACTCAAAATCGAAAGTGGCTCGCGAATTTTACTCTTTGGCACGGACAGCGTGGAGTATCTCGCTCTCTGGTTCGGCGCTATCCGCGCCGGTATTGTGCCGGTCGTTGTCTCGGACGCCTATAAAGCGCCCAACTTGCTTTATTTCCTTCGGGATACTGCTGCTAAATCTTTGTTTATCGACGTCGAGCAAACACAGAAGCTTGCGGAGATTTCTGATGATATGCCCTGGACGTTGGAGAATGTGATCGTTCGGGGGGATGATATCGGTGATGCCCCTGAAACCGGCGATCGCCATACGTTGACCTACGCGGAGATGGTTGAGGGGCAACTTCAAACTTTTGCGCCGCTGCCGCTGCATCACAATGATGTTGCTTACATGTTTTATTCAGGTGGTACGACCGGCGCTGCCAAAGGAATTACCCATTTGGCCCATGATTTTTGTTTGGTGCCGGAACGCCACGGGACTTTTATGGAGTACGGGCCGAACGACATCGTTCATGCGACGTCAAAGAAATATTTCACGCACGGAATTTGGCCCGCGGTGCTGATCCCGTTTTATTATGGCGCCACCAGTGTAATTTCGCGCCTGCCACCGACTGCAGAGAATGTTGTCGATATCATCGAGAAAACCAAACCCAACAAGTTCATTACGGTTCCGACCATTATCAAAAACCTACTGCTGTTTGCAGAGCAGGAGAGGGTACCGGACTTCTCATCTCTCGAGTTGGTAACGTCAGCCTCAGAAAAAATGCCGCCGGAAGTATTCGAAAAATTTGAAGAACTTTTCGGTCTTGAAATCCACGATTCAATAGGGTCATCAGAAATTACCTACGAGTGGATTGCCAACCGGCCCAAGGAGTATCGCCGCGGCAGTCTTGGCAAGGTGGTCTTTGGTTGTGACGTCAAGCTGATGGATGATGATGGCAATGAGGTCACCGAGCCCAATACCGATGGTGAGGCGTGGATCGGCAGCCGTACGACCTGTTTCTTCTACTGGCGTAAGCTCGATAAAAGCCGCGAGACCTTTGTTGGTGAATGGGCGCGGACTGGCGATACGCTGCAATTCGATGAGGATGGGTTTTTCTGGTTTTCTGGTCGCAGCGACGACGTCTTTAAAGTCAAAGGGCTATGGGTGTCGCCGATTGAGGTTGAAGCGGCCATTACCGAGCATGATGGGGTCCTTGAAGCCGCCGTCGTGTCTTATGAAGACCATGAAGGGCTCACCAAACCAAAGGCTTTTATTGTTCTTAAGCCTGGCGTTGAAGTGCATGACACGCTGGTCACCGAGCTCAAAGAGGGCGTTCGAAAAATTGGTGGTTATAAGGTGCCGGAGGAAATGGCCTTCGTTGATATCCTGCCACGGACAACTTTAATGAAAATTGATCGTCGGGCACTTCGGGAACTGGAAGCACAGGCCCGGCAAGATTAAAACTTCAGATTACTGGACTTGCGAATAGCGGATAAGTCCGTCTTCATCGTGGGCTTTTGATAGGCGCCCATCAGCGACGAGATAATTGGCATGTGCCATTGCTTCGCCGATGGCAAAGCCGAGCTGATGGCGGTCAAGCTCACGCTTAAACAAAAATGGAATTAGTTCGCGGGAAGTTTTGGGCTCGGCGCAGGCTTTGACCGCGGCATCAAGCCTGTCGGCATGATGTTCACCCAGGGCATCAATCCGGTCATGTAGGCCATAAAAGGGCCGGTCATGTGATGGCAGGATAAACGCATCCTTGGGCAGGTCGCGAAACTTTTCGAGGCTATCGAGATAGAGTCGCAGCGGATTGCCGTCAGGCTCATTACATTGCAGGCTCACATTGGTGGATATGCGCGGCAGCACCTGATCGCCTGAAATCAGAACATTGAGGTCTTTGCACCACAGCGCCGCGTGTTCCGGAGAATGACCAGCACCGGTAATGACACGCCAATTATGGTCGCCAATAGGAAATTTCTCGCCATCGATCATCCGGCGGAAACCGGTAGGCAATGGTAGGATAATCTTCGAGAAATCGGGGCGGGTCTCGCGATAGCCATCAATCCCTGACTGTTCCATGCCATGTTCGATATAGAATTCCATGCGGGCATCGATATCGGCAGTCGGACCACCGTAGCGGTTGAGTTGGGCCTGCATCCATTCTGAATAGGTCATCCAGATAGGCGCATCCCATTTCTCGAGAAGCCAGCCCGCCAGAGAAACGTGATCGGGGTGAAAATGCGTGACGATAATGCGTTTAACCGGTTTGTCGTCTAGGAGGTCGTCAAAGACTTTTTCCCAAACTTGCCGGGTTTCATCGGTGTTGTAGCCAGTATCAATGATGGTCCAGCCGTCACCATCGGCAATCAGCCATAAATTTATATGATTGAGCGCAAAAGGAAGCGGCATCCGGATCCAATGGATACCCGGAACCACTTCTATGGTCTCGCCATATTCAAGCCGGTCGAAAGGATAGTCTGGCTTATTTGCCATTGATCAGATGTTGTAGATGCGGAACGTCCGCGACTACCTTAATCCTGCTTTTCTTCGAAGCCACTGTCCTGGTCATCCGACGAAGGTGCGCCATCGGCCGGTAGCAAGCTGCCGAGCGCGGCGAACGGATTGCCATCATCCTCAATAGCGGGTTCTGCAGGCGGTGCTTCTTCAGCTTTGGGCTCTGCCGGAGGCTCCGCGATGGGTCGCGGCGCGAATACGACATCGGGGTCAATCGATGGTTCAGCGAAGGGTTCTTCCACAGGCATGTCGACAATTGTTGCAATCGGTACTTCTGCGGGCTCTTCAGCTGCCGCGGCGACTGGCAGAGTAATGCCGGCTTCCTTCGCCTTGCGTTTTTCAGCGCGTTCAACCGCAAGGTTCGCTTTATCGATAGCGGCCGTTAAATCGTCACGGGCAACGAGCCCAAGCGCGACGGGATCTCGTGGCTTAATGTTGTTCATATTCCAATGCGTACGTTCGCGAACGCCATTGATCGTCGGTTTGGTCGTTCCAACCAGCTTTGAAATTTGTCCATCGGACAGCTGCGGAAAATTACGGACTAACCAGGCGATGGCGTCTGGGCGATCCTGACGGCGAGCAACCGGTGTATAGCGGGGCCCTTTGGTGCGTGCTATCGGACGTGGAACATTGACCTCGGCGAGCTCCAACCGCGCTTCTGGGTCGGTAGCGCAGCGTTCGATCTCTTCCTTGGTCAATTGCTCATTTGTGATCGGATCATAGCCGACCATACCAATCGCTGCATCACCATCAGCGATGCTCTGCACTTCTAGAGGGTGCAATCCGCAGAAATTCGCTACCTGATCGAATGTCAGCGCTGTATTATCAATAAGCCAAACAGCCGTTGCTTTTGGCATAAGGACCTGACTCATGGTCTCTCCTTTGTTTTAGGGCACACGCGACACCCCAGCCGCCGAACCGACAGGTGCAATCCGCGAGGCGGAATGCTTGCTCTGGGGCGTAACAGCGAAGCGATCCCTCGATCAGTACACGCTATTAAACAGTCAGGACAATTTTACCGATATGGGCGCTGCTGTCCATCAGTGCGTGTGCTTTAGCGGCATCTGCAAGAGGAAAACGCTCAAAAATCAGCGGCTTGACCTTACCCGCTTCAATTAAAGGCCATGCTTTGTCACGAAGTTGCTCAGTAATCAATGCTTTTTCCGCAACTGACCGTGGCCGCAGCGTCGATCCAGTAAAGGTAATTTGCTTTATCATGATCATATGAACCGGTATTTCGGCTTTGGTGCCTTGCTGCACAGCGATTTGAATCAGCCGTCCACCTTTCGCTAGGACCCGCAGGTTCCGGGCAACGTAATCACCACCGACCATGTCCAACACCACGTTCACGCCTTTTTTGTCGGTGGCGTTCTGCACAATTTCGACGAAATCGGCATCACGGTAATTGATCGCTTTGGTCGCCCCCAGTTGTTCGCAAGCCTTACATTTTTCATCAGACCCTGCGGTGGTATAGACAGTTGCGCCAATCGCCACGGCCAACTGAATAGCCGTTGTGCCGATACCGCTAGAGCCGCCATGAATCAGGATTGTTTCTCCGGCAGATAGCCCGCCGCGGGTAAAGACATTGTCCCAGACGGTAAAGAAGGTCTCGGGAAGGGCGGCAGCGTCAATCAACGGAATATTTTTTGGTACCGGCAGACATTGCAATGCTGGGGCCGCACAATATTGGGCATATCCACCACCAGCGACGAGGGCACAAATTTCATCGCCGATTACCCAGCCCGTAACATCATTCGACAGGGCAACGATTGTCCCCGCAACTTCCAAGCCGGGGGTGTCTGGCGCTCCCTTGGGCGGCGGATAGTTTCCCTGCCGTTGCATAACGTCGGGACGGTTGACGCCTGCCGCAGCGACTTTGATGAGAACCTCGCCATCGCGCAGCTCAGGAAGCGGCCTCTGGCCGGGTTTGAGAACTTCCGGGCCGCCGGGCTCGGTGATGTGAATTACCGTCATTTCCTGAGGCAGAGCTTGGGTCATGAATGGATCCATTATTTGGGTGTTAAAAACGGTTGCAGGTCTAATCCTCTCGATTCAAACTGGCAAGAGGAGGATGGATTGTTATGGATGACGAAGAAGATATCGTCCGGTCAAAAGACTGGACACTACGGAATATTGAAGCCCTCTCGATAGAGCAGCTGCAAGAGTATATTTCTGAACTAAAGGCGGAGATCGAGCGGGTTGAAGCTGATATCGTTGCCAAGAAATCTCATGCCAGCGCTGCTGAGTCGTTCTTTAAGAGCTAGGAGTGTTTATCGTTATTCAATAAAGGTTGGCGATAATTTGAAAAGTATTTATCTCGTTAACCATTCTTTAACCTTTAGATCATAGAGTTCATGGTGATGAATAGGTTTTCCTATTCATCACGTCATTGGATCCTCATCCCATCCTTTTGACGCCTCCCTGTTGAAACTAGAGCCGCCCTTGCGGCGGCTCTAGTTTCTTTTCAGGTGTAATTTTTAAGGTTTCCCTTTAATCAAGGCTCCAAATCAACATAATGAGTTCTAAGTATGACGCTGCACCCATAAATCCCTTCCTTAAAAAGACTTATCAGGACACCTACGAATTTCTGGTTTAGATCCGAGACTATATTTCAGGTTCCATGCAGGATGAAGCGGAGGTTCTGGCAGCCCCTGATCAGCTCAGGTTGACGCGGGAGATGCCGTGTATGACGCGAGATTTAACAGACGTGATGGCGTGGCTGATGTTGCAAAAAGCCATCGAGGTCGGCGAGCTTAGTCGGAAAGATGCCAACGTGGAACCTGCTGGAAATCTCGGTGGTCAAACTGACGAGCCCGATGAGGTTAAGGACGCAGAGGTTCTGGTGCGCCTGCCTATAACAGTGCGAAGCTTGATTGACCGGTCACGCCGGACATGCGCATTGGTTTGCCAGTTGGCGACTGATAGCAGAAAATCCGGGATCTAAACCGCGAAAGCGGTTTATTTCAGGCCGAAACTTTCAAACTTCTTATTGAATTTGGCGACCTGGCCGTCCTTGCTATTGATCCGCGCGTCGCCACCTGTCCATGCCGGATGGCTGTTGGGGTCGATATCCAATTTCATCGTGTCACCAGGGCTGCCCCAGGTTGAACGGGTCTGATAGGTCGTGCCGTCAGTCATAACGACAGTGATCTCATGGTATTCTGGATGGATATCAGTTTTCATCTCTTCCTCCGCAACGGGCGCGCGTTGTATATCAGAATTGTGGGCAAGAGCAAGCCTTGTAATGCAGTAAATATAGAACGCGGCTTGTGCGTTGACGGAACGCGTTTGTAATGCTTGTTAGGTAAGAAATCGCGTTTAGCTCAGGGAATTGCATAAAGAATGGCACGACGGCCAAAAAACTTAGCCGACACATCGGAAGCATCGGAACGTCCGCGGGCATCAGTCGGCGCCTTGCGGGGCATTGTTCCATATCTCAAGCCTTATAAAGCAGCAATTGCGGGAGCCCTCGTCGCCCTGACCGTGGCGGCCTCTGCGGTGCTGGTGATGGGTGTTGGTTTGCGGGCGCTGGTCGATCATGGCTTCAGTGCGGGCAATGCTGACCTGTTGGATAATGCGCTGATCGGACTCTTGGCAATCATCGCGACCTTAACCGCGGCGACTTATGCCAGATTTTTCCTCGTATCCTGGATCGGTGAAAAAGTTGTCGCTGATATAAGACGAGATGTTTTTAACCATATCCTGAATCTCGATTCCCAGTTTTTTGAAACCACCCGAGTCGGCGAAGTGCTATCCCGCCTGACAACGGATACGACGTTGCTGCAATCAGTTGTTGGATCGCAGGTGTCAGTGGCGTTGCGCAACCTGCTGCTATTCGCGGGTGGTACCGCCATGCTGGTGATCACAAGTCCACGGCTGACCGGTTTCGTGTTCCTCGTGGTGCCCTTAGTCGTCGTGCCGATCATTTTCTTTGGGCGGCGCGTTAGAAAACTGTCACGTGCCAGCCAAGACCGGGTTGCCGATGTCGGTCCAAACCCTTACTTCCAGGCCTGGAACCCGATATCAAAACCGTATTTGCCAGATCTCGGCTGGATCGGTTCGGGGTTTTACGTGTATGGCCTTGGGCCAATAAGTCTTTTTTGCGTGCAACGGAGCCAAGCGCCGATATGAATGATTCCCTCCCATCCTTTTCGGCACAAGTGGTCCTGGACTTTTGGTTCGGTGCGCCGGACTCGCCGGAATTTGGCCAACCGCGTAAGGCCTGGTTTGCCAAGGATGATGCGTTTGACGCCGAAATTCATCGGCAGTTCGCGGGCCTGCATCACGCGGCGGCTCACGGCATGCTGGATCACTTCTGGAAAGATTTGGCCCTGCCGAATTTGGCCCTGACCATCGTGCTGGACCAATTTTCGCGGCAACTGTTCCGCAACGAGGCCAAGGCCTTTGCGCAAGATGGCCATGCACTGACAGTGGCCAAGCACGCGATTGCGGAAGGGTATGACCGTGATGCTTTGCCAGTGCAGCGCGTGTTTTGGTACCTGCCATTTGAGCATAGCGAGAACTTGGCGGACCAGGACCGCAGCATCGAACTGATGGAGCAATTGGATAATACCGAATGGACGCGCTACGCCCGCGAGCATCGCGATGTCATCGCCCGTTTCGGTCGTTTCCCGCATCGCAATGCAGCACTGGGTCGTGAGAGCACCCCTGAAGAGACAGCCTATCTGGCTCAGCCGGGCTCTGGGTTTTAGGGCTGCTGCCTGCTCTAAATCTAATAGTTAGAGTATCTTATTCCGAAAAATTGATCGCGGTAGCGATTCAATTTGATCGGAAGATGCTCTAGCGGAACAAGTACACCGGGCTACTCCAAGCCTGGTGTCCGTCTTCGCGCGTAACACAGACATAGGGTCGGGTATCGCCCTCGCCCGGGCTGTTTACGG
>Ga0209425_10004450_pt1 | contig 14259 bp, 9 predicted proteins | sample COG_05_FD_184749 | JGI IMG/M metagenome (GOLD analysis project Ga0209425, IMG submission 184749) | Pelagic Microbial community sample from North Sea - COGITO 998_met_05 (SPAdes) (version 2) | ecosystem: Environmental > Aquatic > Marine > Neritic zone/Coastal water | place: Helgoland, sampling... | reverse complement strand
TTAGACCGCGCACGACCGTGCTCGCAGATTGATGCCCCACCGCACTCCTTGCACTTATAGCGCTCACGACCGTGCTCGCAGATTCCTGATCCACCGCACTCCTTGCATTGCTTGCGCCAACGACCGTGCGGACAAGCGCTGCACACCTTGCACCTCGATCGAGGCTTCACCCCGTGCTCGCACGGGCCGAAGTGCCTCGGGGCTATCTGCCGCTTCGTGCCGCTCATCGTCAGCAACTCCTCCTCCGGTACCTCAGCCTTTGTGGGAGGGGCCCTCTTTCGCTTCGTGCCCGTCGTCGTCAACTCTTCTCTCCGCTTCTCGTCGACATTGGCACCGTCGATATCCGGAACTGCAATCCTCACCTTCGGACGCCACACCGTCGTCGTCATCCTTCCTTCGCGCCCCCACAAAGTGCCGTCGATCAGAAAACTTACAACGTCTATCCGAAAACTGGCATCGGTTCCCACCCACAGAGCCCTGCGCTTTCACAGGCGACTGGGGTCGGCGGGTTCACCCGCGATTCGAGTTCCGCGACCGACACGGCCGTCCAGGACAGTCGCTCGCCGCCCGTCGATCCCCCGCGGGCGGTCCTCGTATCCCGGTCCACCTTCCCCAAACGTCCCCTCGTCGGTTCCGAGGTTCGAACATGAACTGCGAGGTGTTCTCGCTCGCGCCCCTGCGCTGCGAGGCGTTCCAGGCCAAGGAGACCCTGCGGGCCGTCCTTCACACCGTCCTCTTCTCCCGAACCCTCGGCGTCGTCCGCGCGCGCGACGTCGACAGCGAGCTCTTCGACCTCACGTACACAACCTGCGGAGATCCATCGGTGGAGTCGCACGTCGAGGAACGACTCGACGCCCTCGTGAGATGGCTCGCCAAACAAGACCGCGGCAAGGACACACACGCGCAGGTCTGCCTCAGCTTCTACGAGACCAAGGACAAGAAGACGGGCGGGTGGTTCGGCGGCGGCGACGAGCGCGTGTACTGGGAGCAGTGGAGAATCCCGCTCGAAGTCGTCGGAGGCGACGAGGCGCTCATGGAGATGGTGGACAGGGAAGCCAATTCAGCGCAGCTCCAGCACACAATCGTCGCCGCGATACAGCACGTCATCGGCTTAGTCAACGAGCGCAAGGATCACATACCGCCGGTGGTGTCCTCCGAGGTGGTGTCCTTCCCGTACGAGATCTCGCTGCCGGGAGAGAGCGAGGGTGCCCTCTTCGGGTCGCTGAAACGGATGATGCTCCACGCCACCCCCCCATCGCTGGTGTGAGGTTCCATCATCAGACTACTCCGTGTACCACACGACCACGATGTACCACGATGTACCACGATGTACCACGATGTACTACTCTCAACACATTCTTTCAATGCTAATTAAGATCACGGCGACCCGCGCGACCACCACCGCCGCCTCTTGGTCTCCTTCGTATTTGGCGTTTGGACTTCGAAGACGTCTGGGCCGTGAACCTCGCCGCCCCTCGCGCCCTCCGCGCGCCGCCGTCGCCGATACTCCTCCCGCACCCGCGCCGCCTCCTCCTCGCTGAGCCTACCGTCCAACACGCTCTGGACGCGCATCTGGAAGTTGATCTCGTTCGTCTCTAGTTCCGCGTCGGAGAGCCGTCGCACCGGGAACCATCTCGGGGTCACCCAATCGCCGGTGACTTCGCCCGTGGATGGGTCCACCACCGCGCGGAAGCCCATCGCGCGCCACAACGAGCCAGCCTCGGATCCCCCTTTGTCGGCGTCCCAGAGGTAGTGGATGCCGCCGGCGACGCCGCCGCAGAGCGCGGCGCCCGCGGCGGAGTACCTCGGTCCTCGCTGCATGACCGCGAGCTGCGATCCAACCAGCGCGCCCGCGGTGGCTGAGTTGATCCAGTCGTCCTCCTGTCGCACCAGTTTGGTGAGCTCTTTCGCGGAGAGGAACGCGACGCCGGCGATGGTGACGTTACCGGCGATCGCGGCGATGTTGTGGGTGAAGTCGAGGCTCTCGTGGTACACGCAGTACGCCGCGCCCCCCGCGAGGCCCGCGCCGAAGGACAAAAGCGTGCCCTCCGCGATGCGAGTCTCCCACCCGGGGTTGCGGAGGGGACCGGCGGCGCGCGGCGGCGACTCCGCGGGCGAGAAGGCTCCCCTGAGCGCGAAGGGGGTCCCGGGGAACGACGTGGACGGAGGGGACCCGGCCGCCCTTGAGGACGTCCCCTCAGCGCTCCTCATCGTATTGGCATATTCATAACAGAAAAAAGGTATATCCACCCCGACGTTATCTGAGCGGCGACCACAGTCGAAGGCGCGATCCATCCACGTCGCCTCAAGGACCAAACACCCGGTCATGGCAGTCACGCTAGCCACCAGCGTTCGACCCCGCGTGGCGGCGACGGCCTCGCGCCCTCGGGGCGTCAAAACACGATGCGCCGCGAGCCCTAAACCCCGCGCTGCGATCGCGCGCGAAAACCGCTTCGGCGTCACCCGACCCGAGGGATCTATCTTCAAGCCGCGCGTCGGCATCGTGCCCGCGTCCGTCCCCGCGCGCGTATCCGCGACCACCGCGGACGACGACGCGTTATCGAAGACCACCGCCGCCGCCGCCCGCGAGCGGAAGCGCATCTGCGTCTTCGTCGAGCCCTCCCCGTTCTCGCACGTCTCCGGCATGAAGAACCGCTTCCTCCGGCTCATCGAGAACCTCGTCGAACTCGGCGACGACGTCGTCGTGGTGACCCCCGACAGGAACCCCCCGGAGACGTACGCGGGCGCGGAGGTCATCGGCGTCCACGGCTTCAACCTCCCTTTCTACCCCGTCCCAACCCTCCTCTTCTCCTACGCCAAGGATCCGAGGGTGACGAAGATGTTCAAGGAAAACCCGCCCGACCTCATCCACTGCTCGTCCCCGGGCGCGCTCATCTGGACCGCCGTGGGTCTGAGCGAGACGTACAACATCCCGCTGGTGCAGTCGTACCACACGCACATCCCGCACTACATCCCGCGGTACACATGGAGCGGGCTCGTTAAACCCATGTGGGACTTCATCCGATTCTGGACCAACAAAGCAGACGCCACCATGGTCACGTCGTCCATCCTTCAAGACGAACTCGACGACCAGGGTTGCCCGCGCCTGATGGTGTGGCAAAAAGGCGTGGACACCGTGCAGTTCAACAAAAAGTACAGAAGTGACGCGATGCACGAACGGCTGTGCGGGGGACGCGACGGCAAGGTCATCGGGTGCGTCGGGCGCCTCGGCGCGGAGAAGAACCTCGCGGATCTTAAAGACATCTTAGAGATGTGCCCGCCGGGGACGAACCTCGCGCTCATCGGCGACGGACCTGCACGTCCCAAGCTCGAGAAACACTTCGAGGGTACCAACACCACGTTCATGGGGATGATGACCGGCGATGACCTCGCCGCGGCGTACGCTTCACTCGACGTCTTCGTGATGCCTTCGGTGCGTTTATTCCTTTTTTATTTCCGTTATTTCCGCGATTAGACTGACGACTTGTTTTGTTTATAGGAGTCGGAGACACTCGGGTTCGTGGTGATGGAGGCGATGGCGAGTGGGGTGCCCGTGGTGGCGGTCCGCGCGGGTGGCCTCCAGGACATCCTCACCGACCCGGCGGTCACCGCGACAAAGAGCGGCGAGCTTTACGAGTCTGGCGATTTTGAAACAGCGGCGGCGATGACGACGAAGCTGCTGACGGATGAGAAGGAGTGGGCGCGTCAGGCGGCTGGCCTGAACGAGGCGGTGCGTGAGTGGTCGTGGATGGCGTCCAACACCAAGCTGCGCGATACCCAGTACGCTCGCGCGTTCAAGCGACACAAACGGAACCAGGCCATCAAGGTTCCCATCGAGCTCGTTGACTCCCGGCGCGCTCGAGCGTGGATCGCCACCGAGGTGATGGGATACCAGTGGTACCTCCAAGCCGCCGCGGTCATCTTCGCCTTTGGCGTCTTCGCGGCGGCCAGGTCCGTCGTCGCCTCGGGCGCGCTCGGGGTTGCCGGCGGCTCGGGGTGGACGATGATCGGCGCGATTCAGAGTTTAGTCGACATCTCCGGCCCGCTTGGACCCGCGATGATGGCCTCATGCGTCGCCGTCGCGTCCCTGGTTCCCTTCGTTCCCACGCAGCCGCTCTTCGCGCTCGCGGGGTTGATGTTCGGCGCGTGGGAAGGCGCGGTCGTTTCCCTCGTCGGCGCGCTCGAGGCGGCCGCCGTTGCATTCGCGGTGACCCGCATCAGCGGCGCGGACAAGACGGCGAGCGCGCTGGCGAACGGCGCGGGGTTCGGCGCGCCCGCCAGGCGGTGGGTCCGCGACCAGCTGAGACGCGTCGATACGCACATCAACGACTCAACGACGCTCGGTCAGTTTGTCAAGCTGACGCTGTACAGGCTCGTGCCGCACGCGCCGTTCACGGTGGCGAATTACCTCCTCGGTTTGACCAAGGTGCCCACGAAGGTTTTTCTCGCGAGTACGTTCATCGGGACGGCGCCGTGGGCGGCGTTCTACGCGTTGGTTGGCGCCGCGGGTAACGCGTACGTGAGGGGCGGAGCGAGTGCAATGAAGGACGGCGTCGTGGGTAGCGGGTTCGACGTTCCCCTCGTGCTGGCCGTCTTCGGTATCACGATGTGGCCGGTGATTAAGAATTTCCTCGAAAAGAAGGCTGTCGCGCCGGCGACTGCGTAGAGGAAGGTAGACGGGGGGTTGTCACCGTAAGTAGCTCGATCGCACCCTTTCAATTGAAGATGTCATCTCATATGTATATTAAAGTGTTAAATATCCGCGTCTTTCTCATGATCGTTCGATATGTAAGTGTTGTTTTATCACCTGTGCAGCACGCGCTGCCGGCCATCCCGCCTGTATTTCAGGCTCTCTTGGAGGTAATTTACTTTGGCAGATCGGACTTGGGCGTGTTCTTCGTCCTCTTCCTGCACTTCTTGCTCTTCTTCTTCAGCGGCTTGACGTTCTGCTTGTACCTACCGCCCATGTTACCGGCGGTGCCCTTCGTGGATCCATACTGGCACACGTCGAGTCCCTTGTACGTGGCGCAGCCCACGTGCGTGGCGTCTTTCCAGATCACCTGCGTGTAGTGCCCAGTGGTCTTGACGGAACAGCCCCTCCACGGCTCCTGCACGGTGCCGTATTGCTTGACCTTTGGGGTGCCCCATGCGGTAAACTGCGGGGGGAACACGCCGCGTGGGACGGCTTTGTTCCCCGTCTGCGTCGCGCGGCCCGTCATGGGTCCGGGGCCGTTGCCGGGGGCGTACTTGATTTCGTCGTACCAAGCCTTGGTGCACTTGGCAGGGCCTTGCGGCCGCGGGGAGCCCCAGCAGAGGTTCTCGCCCGCGTAGGAAAACTTCTTGATGACCTTATCCATCTTGTATTCCTTCTTGAGGGTCTTACCGGATCGAGCGTCCTGCGTCGAGTGCTTCATCTGCGCTCCGGCCTCGATGCCCCAGTCCATGGAGTGCTTGGCGAGGTTGTTGTTCCACTTGAGCATGGGGACGCCGTGCATGCAGCGGAAGGTGTTGTGCGCCTCGAGCCAGGCCTTCGCGGCCTTCTTCTTGGTGTACCTAACCTTGGCGGGCTTCTTGTTCTTCTTGGTCTTCTTGGTCTTCTTGCCCTTGCCCTTTTTGCCCTTGGTCGCCTTGCAGCTGCGATCGGTCTCCTTCTTGTCGCAGTTGTTGACGGCGCACATCCCGATATTGCCGGACACCGTGAAGCACGCGGTACGTCCCCACCCGCCGATATCGCGGCAGTAGTTGTTGTCCAAGTCGATGCCCTTGGCCGCGAAATGCTTCACGTAGTTCTGGGGCCAGTCCTTGCACTTTCCGTGCATGCACGACTCGGTGGAGCACCCGGTGTACTCGGTGCTCGCGCACGTCTGGCGGCCGTAGTACTTCCCGAGCGACCCTGTGATCAGATCTCGGGCCTCGTCCGTATCTTCGTCGTCGAGTTCGCCGTCGAGTTCGTCGTCGTCTTCAACCTCCTCGGAGGGATCGATGAACGGCTGCATGGGTCCTTGGGAGGAGTCCTCGCCGTCGTCCTCGTCATCCTCCCACTCAGCGAGCGCGTCCGCGGTGAACGTCTCGGCTTCCTCCGCGCACGTGGTCACCACGCCGCCTTCCTCGTCCATAACCCGCGGGTGGACGTCCGTGGACGTCACCTCGAGCGCGCCGAGGTGTTCAACATCGAGGTCGATCAGCGCCTGCCTCGCGGCTTCCGCCGACGGCAAATCGGAAAACTCAACCGTGAACGCGACGGACGTCTGTCCGTTGGTGGCTTCCTCGGAGACGGACCTGAATGGGGAGAAGTAGGCGCGCATGGGCATCGCGGGGGTGAGGTACTCCACCTGTTCGTTGGTCGTGGACCAGTCCGGGGCCAACGGGTCTTTCGTGTCCATTCGGGCGAATCGGTCGAGGACGGAATCGCCGTGCACGAAACCAATCTCGATTGATGATTCCGACGCTTCGCCGGGGAGGACGCGAGTGATTCGCTCCGCGAGGGCGTCGCGGACGGTTTGGTCGACGTCCGCGCGGTCGGCCTTGAGCATGACGCTGCCTGAGGCGAAGTATCTGGCATCATCGATGTCCGCCCAGAGGGAGGAGTCATCCGAGTCGTCGTCCTCGGCGTCGTCCTCCGGTGTCGCCCAGTGGTCTTGGTCGAGGAGCTCCTGGTTGCCGGTGTCGCTCGAGGATAACTGGAAAGGAACGCCCTCGGTAGGGACGCCGTTGACCTGGACGCCGTCGGTGGCACCGCTCTTGAGGTAGGCGTAGGTGCCGACGCAGCCGGCGAGCGCGAGGCACGCAGCTCCCGAGGCCACCATCGCCCACCTGGAGCGGGTGTTGGTGGTGTCGCTGCTGCCTCTCTTGTGCGTCAGGGGCGTGGCCTCGCCGGTCTTCGACGCGTCCATCGACGCGTACATCGTTTTTGGCAACTGGGTTTCACGGGGATGGGTGGGGTCGAGGTCAGCGATGTGGGCGGACGGCGGCGCCCGAGAGCTGTCCTGCGGGCTAAACTGAATCTAAGATTCTAGACGACATCAATGTCGAATGACGCTTGGATCCGGGCGGTCGGGTTCGCGAGACATGTCGGATCGCACGGCGGGTTCGTCGCCACCCGCGCAAAGGGGGCGGCGTACCTTAGGAAGCGGCCGGGACAATATCGAGCACGTGCGATGCGTGGCACGCGCGCGAGATCTGTGGCAAAACCCAGTTGCGCCCGGGCTGTACTGCGGGCTAAACTGAAAACAGACGACAGTTTTTTCAGTTATCACGTAAGACCGGCGGTCAGTAACTCGGAAATCAAGGTTCCCGCGCTTTGACTGTGTCAGCTTTGTGTCGTCTGAAATGCTGATTTATGAAATGTTACAGATTTTGTCGACTAACAGTCACATATCGTATTTATGGTTAAAATTGTGTATTTGGATTTCTTTTTAAAAAAACGCTTAACTGACTAGTAGGTGGGATACAGATGCGAGCTGGGCCGAAGCCTCTGTTGCGTCACCGCCTTGCTCTTCGCCTGCGTCGCCCGTCGACCGGACTCCTCCCCGGGTATCCTCAGCGTCGGTAACTTCGCCCGGAGACAACGCATCTTATCGCTCATCGGCGCCACCACCCGCGGCGGCGAGTGCACCCACAGCTTCACGGGCGCAACCGTCGGAGGCGTCGGCGGAGTGGTAGCCCGCGACGAACCGCCCGAGACTGATCGCCCGTACGTCGTCGCGTTCGTTGGCACCGCCGTGTCTGTATCCACGCGTCTGCGTAGGCCGTGCGTGGGGTCCCACACGAAGTGTTTCGTGACGACGACGGGATCCGACGCGGATGAAGCCGCCTGCGTCGACGCGATGGTCGGTTTTAAATACGCGTAAGAAGTGGTCGATGACTTGCGCGGCGCTCCCGTGGCCGACGTTCTCGACACCGGGACCGGTTCGATGGATGCGCGGTGTTTGTTGCTCGATGACGTCGCGCCTCGACTCTGCGTCCTGCTGAACGGCACGCGGTCGATCGTCGTCCGCGTCGCCACCCTCGAGGAGGAAGAAGAGGAGGAGGTCCCAGCTTTGTAGTTTGAGAGCCTCGGCTGTCTCGGCGGTTTCTCCCGCTCCTCGCCAACCCATCCGGTGTCCCCTGGCCGGTTGAGCCGCGCGCGGCCGTATCCCTCGACGACCGCGCCGCCCGAGCGTGCATCGCGCGATTCGAGGTAGGCGTCCGCGCGACGCGCCCAGTCCGCGACGGCGTCGCCCGGATGTGTCGTCGCTTCGACCGACACGCCGCGGCGCGTTCCGTTTTGTTGACTTTTCCCATCGGGCGTCGCCATCTCGACGACCGCCTCGGACACCGCGCCCTCCTTCCCCGAATCCGTAGCCTCCATCGATACCGCGAGGCGCTCGAGTTTGGCGGTGAGCGCGGCGTCGAACTCCGCCTTGCTCTGGCGCCCGCCCGCGCCGCCCCGCCCGATCCTCCCGAGGCCGCCCGTGCGCGAGGACGACCTCCTCGGAAGCGGAGCCAACTGTTGACCGGTGACGACCTGCGGGTGAGGACGATCTCGAGCGGTCGGAACCACCGCGCCGTGACGCGACGGGGGATAGAGTTTCGGTCGATTCGCGTTGGCGGGGGTATCCGACGGGTCCACGGGGGCGCTGTGGCGGCAGCCCATGCTCGCTCGTTGGGTCATCTAAGTGTGGAGGTCGCGACCAAATCGTGCGTTTCCAAAAGTTGCCGCCACCTGGATTTTTGGCATCGTGTTCACAGGGTATTCGGTATAAAAGGTGTATTTCGGGGCAAATAGAAATCATTTGTCACTCTCTAACTGAATAACATGTCAGACACGGCGACAATTCCAACGAGTGGTTTTCGACCGCTTATTTCCGCGGGTAGCACTAGTGCTACTTTATTTCATCCCTTTGACCCACCTCTGTACCGTTCACGTCCCGCTCACTTTCCGGTGCAAGGCAAGGCAACCTTCCCACGTGTACGATGGCGACGTCGCTCTCGTCGCACCAGCTCCTCGCGCCCGCGGGTTTGACCCGGCGGCGCGTCTCGCGCGGATCCTCCCGACGCCGCGCGACCTCCGTGAAGGTGCGTCCCCACCGCAAAATATCCGTGGTCCCTCCGGTCCCGCGGGGGTTGTATAGATGAAGATGTGACGCCTCGCTCGCGCCCTTCGTACGTATCGCTCACCACACTCGTTCCATCCCCACTATACAGGTACGGGCCAACTATGGCGACGCCCAGGACGGCGACAGCGAGGAGATGCACGTCCCCGAGGACGCCTTCAAGAACGAGTTGGGGCACAACATCTCCCCCGAGCGCAAAGCCGCGACGGCGCTGGGCAACCTGTTCACCATGGCCGCGACCAGGGTGATCCTCGACCAGTTCACCGGCACCAGGCACAGATCCCCGGTGTACTACAAGATGGTGCGTCGCCCGAACCGCCATGAGAGACCGCACATCCCGCGCGCGCGCCCGAGTCGCGCCGACCTAGGTCGCGTCGAACCGGACCCTTTCCCTGACCTTTTTGCTCTCCCCACTTTGCAAACCCCTCATCCGCAGGTGGACTTCCTCAACGAGAACCCGCTCCGTAACGGCAACGAGTGGCTCGCCAAGCTCATGCGCGAGCCCGATAACGACCTCCGCATCACCGCCATGCGCATCATCGAGACCAGGCGGGTGTTCGCCGAATCCGAGTTCAACTGGGACGTCGTCACCAGGGTGGCCAAAGAAGAGATTGACGACGACACGCTGGAGATGAACAAGCAGATGCTGATGCGTTCGCTGGGCGTGAGCGAGGACGGGAGCCCAGCGGGGGATGCTTCCGGGACCGGGACGAGGCGGGAGAGCGAGGCGAACAGCTCGTGGTGAGCGTGTGTCTCACGTGATGTGTATCTAGATGTGTACCACCAGTAGCCGTTTTCCACCACAAAAGTTTGGTTCTCCTCAAGCTGCGTCTCACGTCAACACCCGTTCGCGCGAATCGCTAGCCCGTAGCACTCGTTAGGCGCGAGAACGCACCCCGCGATGACGCGCATCGGGTCGATCTTCGCGTTCGCGCTCGTGGCGCTGCTCGCGTCGCTCGCGCTCGTGGACGCCAGGCTGCCCCCCGTCGTCGCCACCGGCGGGGGCGTCGTCCAGGCGACCCCAGCGCCGAAGCCCGTGTACGTTCGATCGGAAGAGTCTTCTCCCGCGGGCGGTTCCACGCCCCAGGATCTGAATGACCGCGCGGACCAGGCGACCCGCGCGCCCCTCGACAACGACGAGGGCGCGCCGACCCACGCGACGACGACGACGACGACGACGACCGCGCCGGCAGCAGACGTCGTCGGACCGTTCACGCTCCGCGACGATCCGTCCACGCGCACCGAGCCCGCCCAGAAGCCGACGACGGCTGCGATCGGGAAGGAGCCCGAGCAGCAGCGGCAGCCCGAGCAGCCCGCCGGGTCCACCGGCGCCGCTTCCACCCGTCCTGACGTCGACGATGACGACGCCGACGGCGTGGTGCGACAGCAACCCGCCCAGGCGATGAACGACGCGGCGGACCCGCGCGAGACCCAAACGCGCGAGGTCGTCGACGAGGACGAGCCCGAGGAGAACCAAACGCGATCTCAGACTCAGACTCAGCCTCAACAGTCGAACCCCTCATCCGACGCCGAGGAAACGGACGAGGACGCCGCCGCGTCCTCGAACTCGAACGTCTCGGCGGAGAACATGACCGCGACGGCCGAACCGAAGTCGGAGCCCACGAGCGACGACGAAGGGTCCGCGATGAAGGCCCCCGACGGAGCGAACGCCGAGGTCACCGCGAATGTCACCGCCCAATCGAAGCAAACGCCCGCTGACACGAACGCATCCGCCGAAGTCATCGACGCGGTCCAAGACGCCCCCGTCACGCCGGTGCGATCCAACAACGCGTCCGCCACCGCCGCCACGAAGGACGACGACGGCGGCATCGAGGTCGTCGTCGAGCCCCGCGGCGGCATGAGCGACGCGCCCGAGGCGGTTCGCTACTCCGACGAGCTCCTGGACGAAGATGACAAGAACGACGACGAACAGATGCAGACTGAGCAGCAGACTGAGCAGCAGCAGCAGCAGCAGACCGAGCAGCAGATCGAGCAGCAGCGGACTCCCATGACCGGTACGTCCGAACCCGAGGAAAAGAAGGCGAGCGTCGTGACGGAGAAGGCGATCGTCGAGGAAAACGATGACAAATCGAACGACGACAAATCGGCCGCCGACCCTTGGAACAAACCCGTCGCTGGGTCCTCCGCGCGAGCGTCCATCTCCCCCGACGCCGAACGCGCCGCGAAGGAGATGGCGCGGGCCATGGGCACGAGCGGTGCGGGCGAGGACCGCGTCAGCGACGAGCTCCGCGCGCGAATCGTCGAGGAGCACGGTTTGTCGCGGGTCTCGCCCGCGGGTTTCGAGACGGAGGCGGGTCAGTGCGGCCGAAGTGGTTCCGTCGCGCTGTTCACCCTGTGGGGCACCGCGCCCAAAGAGACGCGCGACGCCATCGTGTCCACGTTCGAGGGTGCCGCCGAGGGTGCCGATGGTGCGAATGTGGTTGACACGTGGCGCGGCGTCTTCGGCAACTCGGTCAGGGTCCTCGGCGTGTACCGCTCCGCGTTCGGCGGCGACGACGACGCCGGCCGCCGCGGGTGCGTCGCCAACTTCTTCGTCAACTCCAAGATCGCCAGTGGCGGCTCCCCCGACGGTTCGTCTTACGATGACGGTTCGTCATCCGAGGACCCAAACGCGCTTCGAACGACTTTCCTAAACGAAGTTCTCCCCGCGGATGACGCTCGGGGCGACCACGACGCCACCGTCATCGCCCTCGCCGTCAACTGCGCCGCGTCGCACAGGCTCCGTCTGCTCTGGAAGCTGTACGGCGCGGTCGTGGACCGGTTCGGTCTGACGAAGAACGACGCGCATCTCTCCGCGGGGGACAAACAGGTGGACGCCGATGCCGTGGCGTTGATCGGTCAGGGTGTCAGCGACTTGGCCGCCATGCGCGGAAGCTCGGGCGCCGCGTGGGCTCGCGGGACCGCGGCCGAGCGCGGCGCGCACGACGCGTGCCCGCGACTCAACGCGGGCGCGTCTTCCGCGTCGCCGGCTTCGACCCAAGCGGAGGAGGATGATGAGGAGACGAAGGTGGCGACGAAGGAGGAGCCCGCATCGGGTGCGTGGAAGTCGCAGTCGGAGATGGAGAGAGCCTTCGGCGCCGCGGAGCCTGACGAGGTGGACACCAACGGGCCGGTGCGCGTGGAGAACGATCGCGACGTGGCGTACGACAGGGCCCGGGAGAAGGTCGAGGCCCGGATCGACGAGCGCGAGGAGAAGATCCTGCGTGACTTTGACGGGGCTCGGTATCTCCGTTAAATAACCCCAAATTCCTATGCGTATTTCACATTTTTTAATACCATTTATCATCAATACGTAACCGATTACCCATACGAATACGTGCCGGTTTTCCGTCAACGAAAGTCATCATCACGTTTTTGGATAATTCCCATCCCAAGAGCGCCCGCGGCCACTCATCGTCCGCGCGCGCGCTTCGGGTTCGTATCGGCACTTCCCATGCCGACGCGCAGGAGCACCGCAGCCTCCACCACGCCCGGGTCCATCACCGGGCAGCTCAGCATGAACGACCCGCTCCTCCAGCTCCTGGGCGACGGTGGACCTTCCATGGACGCGGTTCAGTTCTCGCAGCGCGTGGGCGACCTCGGCTTGATGGCGCCGCCCGCGCAGGCGCAGGGCGCGTCCGGGCTGTCCAGGCAGCGCAGCCTCGGAGCGGGTGGGCGATCGTCGGGGCGCACCGCGCGCGCCGCCGCGTCCAACGCCAGCGGCGACACGTCCAACTCCGGCAAGCCCATGCAGGAGATTTGGCAGGACATCATGAGCGCGCCCGCCGGGCCGGGCTTTAAGCGCCAGCCGTCCGCGACGCAAGGTCAGGCCGCGTTCGGCACGCTCGCGTCCGGCCTCTCCGGCATCAACGCGCTCCTGCAGGACGGCGGCGCGACCCTCGGATCCGGCGCGTTCTTCAGAACCAACTCCATCATCTCGCAAGCTTCACTCGACAAGCTCATCTCCGACCACCCCGGGAAGACGACTAACGCGAAGGAGTGGATGGAGCTGCTCGGGGCGGCGTATAACCCACCGCCGATGCCGATGCTGGCGCGGAGCATCGCGGGGAGCCAGAAGGTGGCGCTGGAGAACGCGGCGCTCGAGGTCATGGCCGCGCCGCCACGAAGGACCAAGAGCAAGGAGAAGGCGACTGCGTCGACGAGAAAGGCAACCCCAGCCCCAGCCGCCGCGAAGAAAGCCCCGGCCGCTAAGGAGCCCACGAAGAAGCGGGGCCGCGCGGCGATGGAGGAACCCGACCGCCCCGTCATCAACCTACCCCCGAAGAAGAAGGGCAGGCGGCGCAAGGGCGAGGTTGACACCGAGACGGAGGAGGAGAAGGCGCTAAGGGCCGAGGAGCGTCAGCGTAAAAACAGGGAGAGCGCCGCGAGGTCGCACCGGCGCAAGGCGCAGTTCGCGGAGGAACTCGAGAAGAAAGCTTCGGCGCAGGATAAGAAGATCGCGGACCTGGAGAAGGAGAACGCCAAGTTGAAGAAGCAGCTGAGCGAAGCCAAAGAGAAACTCAAGAAGCACGGACTCGGGTCGCCGCAGGGCAGCCTGAAGCGGACCGCGTCCGCCAAGTCGTGAAAAGTAAACCCGTCGAGCGTGTAATCAAGTACGTGTGATCACAACTAGCTAGTGCTATTCTAATGTTCCCATGAGTCTCCACCGTGGCCTCTACTTTCAATCGTCTGCTTTTCACCCCGAGTCACCGAACGATTGATTTAATTCAATCGCGGTCTCGTGAAACTTTTGGAGCCTCTTCGCCGCGTATCCCATGTAGTCGAAGTCGATCGTGCTCCTCGTCGCCTGCATCACCGCCCACAAGCCCCACCACAGGTGCGACACCGGCGTCATCAGCCTCACCTCCATCTCCAACGAATCGATATCGACGTCGGAGTCACCAGCTAAAGAGTACGCCGCATAGAACCGAGCCCGGGTCTTCGCGTCCGGCAACAGCGACCAGTCGCACTCGAACCCGGCGTGTTCGATGAAGTGATTCGCGAGGTCGAACCCTCTCGGCCCAACGCACATGTACTCGAAGTCTATCGTCCGCATCTCGCGCGGTGACTCTCCCGAGTCCGCGCGCCAGTCTTTGTTCACCATGAAATTTCCGGGTAGCGCGTCGTTGTGAAGGAGGACGTACGGGGACGACACGCCGAGTCG
>Ga0209425_10004449_pt1 | contig 14261 bp, 10 predicted proteins | sample COG_05_FD_184749 | JGI IMG/M metagenome (GOLD analysis project Ga0209425, IMG submission 184749) | Pelagic Microbial community sample from North Sea - COGITO 998_met_05 (SPAdes) (version 2) | ecosystem: Environmental > Aquatic > Marine > Neritic zone/Coastal water | place: Helgoland, sampling... | reverse complement strand
GATTATTTCCTTAGGAAATAAAAACAATAGCGAAGATTAATTTAAAGCTGATTGAGCTTTTTGTACAATTGTTTTGAACGCTTCTGGGCTATCGTAAGCAATTTCTGCAAGAATTTTTCTATCTATTATAATGCCACATTTACTAAGGCCATTAATAAATTTAGAATAAGTTAAGCCTTCAGCTCTTACGCCTGCATTAATTCTTTGTATCCATAAAGATTTGAAATCTCTTTTTTTGTTTCTTCGATCTCTATATGCGTACTGCATAGCCTTTTCCATAGCTTGCTTTGCAACTCTTATAGTATTTTTTCTTCTGCCCCATTGACCTTTGACAGCCTTTAAAACTTTTTTATGTTTAGCTCGGCTTGTTACACCTCTTTTTACTCTTGCCATTTTAACCTCTTAAACTGTAGGGCATATACGATTTAACAATTTTTCCATCTTGTTTTGACATCGCAGTAGTACCTCTTAATTTTCTAATCTGTGAATTAGTTCTTTTTATCATACCGTGCCTTTTACCAGCTTGGGCAGTCATCACTTTGCCTTTGGCTGAAATTTTAAATCTTTTTTTGGCTGAGCTTTTTGTTTTAAGTTTTGGCATAATTTCTGCGAGGTTATACAAAGAATGTTTTAAATTTACAACCTTAATTAAAGCTCATAAAGACTGAATTACTATGAACTTATTTGTTATTTTTTGTCATTAAATGTACTCCATTCTTTTCTAATCTTCCATAATTTCATTAAAGTCTCTTCACTTAAAAAATTTTGATAAATAAAATTTTCTTCTAAAAAACTATTTTTTATATTTAAAATCCATCCATTATTACAACCTAAAAACTCATTATCTATAATTTTTAATCCATAAGAGGTAATTAGAATATTATCTAATGATAAATCATTGTGGTTTATTCTGATTGGTATTTTATTTAAGTCCAAATCATTAATTTTTCCAATACGATCATATATATAATTTATATAATCAAATGCTTTATGATCATAATTAACTGACCACATTAAATTGATTATTTCTTTCACTTCCTTTGTTTGTGAAATATTTTTTTTAAATCTCGAGCTAGCTTCTTTCAATGTTTTGCCATCTTCCCATGTCTCTACAATGTATTTTTGATCAAATGAAATTAATTTTGGAAAATATAAAGATAATTTATCGTGTTTAGAAATAAAATTTCTTAAGTTTGTTTGATTGCTATCAAATACTTCATATATTTTTACTCTTGTATCCTGATAATAACCTTTAGCAGAAAATTTATTATTTTTATTTTTAAAACCTTCTCTGATGGGTTTTAATTTTTCAACAGTAATATTATTTATGACAATTTTATCATTCATTTAAAACCTTGGTTTTTTAAAATAAACTTTTTGAATTGTTCTCTTTAAAATTTTGTATTTAATATAATTACTACTTACAAAGGTTGAATTACCATGATCATTTGTTTACCATCAAATTTAGGATGTAGTTCAACCTTACCTACTTCTTTCATATCTTCTTTTATTTTTGTCATTAGCTCATTTCCAAGATGTGAATGTTGCAACTCTCTCCCTTTAAATCTAATAGTAAATTTTACTTTATCTCCTTTTGATATAAATTTTTTTGCGTTTTTTACTTTAAAATCATAATCATGAGTTTCTGTTACAGGTCGCATTTTAATTTCTTTTAATGCAACTATTTTTTGTTTTTTTTTTGCAAGATTAGCTTTTTTTTGAGCATCATATTTAAATTTACCCATATCCATGATTTTACAAACAGGTGGGTTTGCATTAGGAGCAATTTCAATTAAATCTAAACCTTGATTTTTAGCTATCGAAATAGCTTGATTTGTATTGATAGTTCCTAGGTTTTCTCCATCACTTGCAATAACTTGTACTTCAGGAGAAGAGATTCTATTATTTGATCTTGGGCCCTTGTTGCTGGTTCTTCTTTGAAAATAATTTTGTTTAAAATCCGCCACTTATTTTGAGGAAGCTTTATTTAAAGCCGAAAATGTCTTTATGAATAAATCTAGTTTCATATTTTCTTGTTTATTAGAATCCAATCTTCTAATAGTTACTGTGTTGCTGTCAACTTCTTTTTTACCACAAATTAATAAAAAGGGTATTTTTGCAAGTGAATGTTCTTTAATTTTATTATTTAAGTTATGTTTTTTTAAATCAACATGTGCACTCATCCCGGCTTCTTTTATTTTTTTTGAAACTTGGATTACATAATCATCAAATTCTTCTGATATTGGGATTACCACTATTTGAAGAGGAGAAATCCAAAAAGGAAATTTACCAGCATAATTTTCAATTAAAATTCCAATAAATCTTTCTAGTGAACCAAATAAAGCTCTGTGCAGCATAACAGGAATTTTTTTTGAACCATCTTTATCAACATAAGAAGCACCTAGTCTTCCAGGTAAATTAAAATCAACCTGTAAAGTACCACATTGCCAATCTCTTCCAATAGCGTCTCTTAAAACAAATTCAATTTTAGGTCCATAAAATGCACCTTCACCTTTGTTTATACTATACTCTAATTTAGTTGCTTTAACTGCCTCCAATAAAGCAGTTTCCGCTTTATCCCAAACATCATCGTCCCCAACTCTTAAGTTAGGTCTATCGGAATATTTTAGAATTATGTTTTCAAAACCTAAATCTTTATAAATTTCTAAAATAAGATTTGTTACTATCAAACATTCTTTAGTAATTTGATCTTCTGTACAAAATATATGTGCATCGTCTTGAGTAAAGGCCCTTACTCTTAATAAACCATGTAATGCTCCTGAAGGTTCATAACGATGTACTTTTCCAAATTCTGACATCTTTAAAGGTAAATCTTTGTAACTTTTAAGACCTTGATTAAAAACTTCTATACAACCTGGACAGTTCATGGGTTTAATTGCAAAAACTTTCTCATCTGGAGTTGTTGAAGTGTACATATTTGCACCAAACTTTTCCCAATGTCCTGATTTTTCCCATAAAGTTCTGTCTAAAACTTCTGGAGTATTTATTTCTTTATAACCTGCAATGTCTTGTTTCTTTCTCATATAATCAATTAATTTCTGAAACAAAGCCCAACCTTTTTCATGCCAAAAAACAGATCCAGGACTTTCTTCTCTGAAATGAAACAAATCCATTTCTTTTCCTAATTTTCTATGATCTCTTTTTTCTGCTTCTTCAATTCTTTTTAAATAGCTATCTAAATCCTTCTGTGAAGTCCAACTAGTTCCATATATTCTTTGAAGCATTTCATTATCTGAGTCCCCACGCCAATATGCGCCAGCTACTTTCATAAGTTTAAAAAATTTTCCAATTTTACCAGTCGAGGATAGATGTGGTCCTTTGCATAAATCATACCAGTCCCCATGAAAATAAATTGATACATCTTCTCCTGAAGGAATACTTTCAATTAATTGTGCTTTATAAATTTCACCTTTTTTTTTAAAATGTTTAATAGCTTTATCTTTCTGCCAAACTTCTCTTTTGGTAATCACGTCTCGATCTACTATTTCTTTCATTTTTTCTTCAATCTTTTCTAAATCATTTTCTGTAAATGGCTCCTTCCTAGCAAAGTCATAATAAAAACCATTTTCAATTACAGGACCTATTGTAACTTGTGTACCTGGAAAGAGCTCCTGAACTGCCATTGCTAAAATATGTGCAGTATCATGCCTTAAAGTTTCTAATCCTTCTTCATTTTTTGAGGTAAATATTTTTACAGAGCAATCCTTATCTATAACAAAATCTAAATCTCTTAACTGGCCATCAACAGCCACTACCATTGCTTGTTTAGCAAGTGATTTACTTATTTTTTCAGCAACTTCTAGTCCAGTTGTTTTGTTTGGAAACTCTAAACTATTTCCATCAGATAATGTTATTCTTGGCATCTAGTTTATTAATTTTTTGTATTCTGAATAAGTAGAAAAGCACATTTTTTCTACATTAAACCTATTAACTATATTTTTTCTACCCTCAATACCAATCATTTTTAATGTGGTATCATCTAAATTCAATGACTTAATAATTTTTTCACTCAATGATTTAGAATTACCCGACTCAAATAAATATCCCGTTTTTCCATCAATAACTGTTTCTTTTGATCCACCTATATTACTTGCTATTATTAATTTCTCCATTGATTGAGCCTCTACTGCTACTCTGCCAAATGCCTCAGGTTCAATGGAGGAAGATATTACTAAACTTGAAATTTTATAAGCTAAAGCCATGTCATTACAGTGATCTATAAATTTTAATTGTTTGATCATTCTGTATTGTTCACTTAATCGAACTAATTTTTTTTTGTACAAATCTCGACCTTGATTACTTCCAAGAATAATAGCATAAAAAGCCTCGTAACCCAGCTGCATGTTGACTAGGTTGATAGCTTCTATAAATAATTCTTGACCTTTCCACGAAGTTAACCTGCCTGGTAATAATATTATTTTTTTATTTTCATCTATTCCCCAGCTTTTGAGTAATTTTTGTTCCTCCAAATCAGTTTTCGTACTTTGATCAAAATAGTCTACATTTATTCCTCTGAAGATAACTAACAACTTTTTTTTTATATTCAAGAACTCTGAATAATTATCCTTAATATGTGAAAAAATAAAATTTGAACCAGCAATAATTAAATCAGATCTTACCATTACTGAGTTATAAAATTTTTTAATTTTACTTTTAAAATTATAGGTCCCATGAAAAGTAGTTACAAACTTTCTGTTAGTAACTTTTGTTGCTAACAAACAAGACCAAGCTGGTGCTCTGCTTCGAGCATGAATAATGGAAATATTGTAAAATATTATAATAAACATTAATGCTAATGCGTTAAATAAGATTAATACAGGATTTTTACTTTGAACAGGAAGTTTAATTAATTTTACTTTTTTTTTATTAATATACTTAATCAATTCTCCACCACTTGTAACAATAAATGATTTACAATTATTTTCTGCTAAATAATGTGCAACATCATAACAACCTGTTTCTGCTCCACCATAACCCAATTTTGGGATTACCTGTAAAACTTTTAAATTAGATGACATTTGATATATTTATATATTAATAGAATTAACTATTAAACTCTTATGATAAAATACAATTATTATAAAATTTCCAATTCAAAAAAGATCAGATATTTAAAAAATTATCAAAAAAATAGACCTTATATTGTTTTTCTTCACGGGTTTATGTCAAATCTAGATGGAAAAAAACCTAGGGCTTTTCTAAATTTTTCAAAAAAAAATAAACTAGGCTTTCTTGCTTTAGAGTATTCTGGTCATGGAAAATCTTATGGATTATTTACAAATGGTAACATTACAAAATGGACTAGAGATACAAAAATTTTAATCAAAAAAATTGTAAAAAAAAATAAAATTATATTAATTGGCTCAAGTATGGGTGCATGGATTTCTTTAAATCAGTTCAAATTTTACAAAAAACAGATTATTGGTTTTTTAGGGATTGGGTCTGCACCTGAGTTTTTAGAAGACTTAATGTGGAATAAGTTTTCACTTCAGATGAAAAAAGAAATAAAAGATAAAGGAATAATAAATTTAAAACATGGTGATTATGAATACCCAATTACATATCAACTAATCGTAGATGGTAGAAAAAATAAAATTCTTAATAAAAACATATATCAAAATATACAAGTAACCATGGTCCATGGTGACAAAGACAAATCTGTACCAATTAAATATTCTAAAAAAATTTTAAAAATTTTTAAAAATGCAAAAAAAAAATTATTAATAGTAAAAAATGGTGATCATAGTCTTTCTTCCCCTAAGTGGCTTAATTTGTTAAAAAAAGAATTAAAATTAATTATTAACTAACTTCTTTTATTTTAGATTTTAAAGAAAGCGGATTTTTAAGTCTTTCAATCATTTCTTTTGGACAAACCTGAACGAAATTTTTAATTTCATATTTAAAGTTTTTGATTATATCTTTTGATACCAAAGAACTTGTTTCTTCAAAATGTTCTAAAACCAATTTTTTTAAAAAACTTATCCAATATTCTGTTTCAACACTCTGCCAAATAACTGACTCTGGATTTACATTTTTTTCAAATTGATTAGATTTATCATAAATAAATGCCAAACCTCCTGTCATACCAGCTGCAAAATTATCCCCAACTTTTCCTAATACAACAACTGTTCCTCCAGTCATATACTCACAACCATTCGAGTCACATCCCTCAATAACTGTAATTGCACCAGAATTTCTTACAGCAAATCTATCACCAGCCTGACCAGCAGCAAAAAGTTTACCTGAAGTTGCGCCGTAAAGAACTGTATTTCCAATAATAGTATTTTCATTTGAAACTAAATTACTTTCATCCGAAAGTTTTATTGAAATAGTAGCTCCTGACAATCCTTTTCCAACATAGTCATTTGCATCACCCTTAAGATTTAGTTTTAAACCTTTAGAAGAAAATGCTCCAAAAGATTGTCCTGCAGAACCTTTAAAATTTAATGTTAGAAAGTTTTCCTTTAATTGTTCATAACCATATTTTTTATATAAATGATGTGAAATTCTTGACCCGACTGCTCTATTAGTATTTTTGATAACAAATTCCTTTTCAATTTTTTCAGAATTATCTAAAGATTTTTCTATTTCTGGCCAAATTTTTTGATCTAATGTTTCAGGTACTTTGTTGATCTCCAAAGAGCCACAATACCTTCTGTTATTTCCTGGATCTGCCTGAACAAATAAAGGGTTTAAATCTAAGTCATCTAAATTTGGTGAAGCTTTATTTACTTGCATTAGTAAATCTGTTCTTCCAATAATATCATTCAAAGATTTAAATCCTAATTCTGCTAAAATTTCTCTTACCTCGGCAGCAATAAAAGTAAATAAATTAACAATTTTTTCTGGAGTTCCAGTAAATTTTTCTCTCAATTTTTCATCTTGTGTACAAACACCAACTGGGCAAGTATTTGAATGACACTGTCTTACCATTATACATCCCATTGCTACCAAGGCTGTTGTGGCAACTCCGTATTCTTCTGCTCCCATCATTGCTGCAATAACAACATCTCTACCAGTCTTAATACCCCCATCAGTTCTTAATGTAACTTTGTGTCTTAAATTATTTAGTGTTAAAACTTGATTAGCTTCTGTTAAACCCATCTCCCATGGTATTCCTACATATTTTACACTTGTTTGTGGCGTTGCACCTGTTCCTCCATTATGACCTGAAATCAAAATAATATCTGCCTTTGCTTTAGCTACACCTGCAGCAATTGTTCCAATACCAGATGAAGCAACTAATTTAACCCCAATTCTTGCTTTTGGATTTATCTGTTTTAAATCATAAATTAATTGTGCCAGATCCTCTATAGAATAAATATCATGATGTGGTGGAGGAGAAATTAATGTTACCCCTGGAGTGGAATGTCTTAGTCTTGCTATTTCTTTTGTTACTTTAAATCCTGGTAACTGACCTCCTTCTCCTGGTTTCGCACCTTGGGCCATTTTAATTTCTATTTCATTACAATTATTTAAGTAATTTATAGTTACTCCAAATCTAGCTGATGCAATTTGTTTTACTCTAGAATTGGCACTATCACCATTCTCCATAATCTTGAATCTACTTTTATCTTCGCCACCTTCACCGCTACAAGAAGCCCCTTTAATTCTATTCATCCCAATAGCTAGTGTTTCATGAGCTTCTTTAGATAAAGCGCCATGAGACATACTTCCACTGCCAAATCTTTTTAATATTTTTTCTATTGGTTCAACTTCAGAGATTTTTATTGACGTACCTAGCTTCTTTTTTCTAAAATCAACCAAATCTCTTAAATTGATTGGTGGCAAATTATATATACCCTCAGCATATTTCTTATATGCATCATATGAATTTGAACCTACTGCACTCTGTAATAAATGAATAAGCCTTCCTTGATATTGGTGTGTTTCTCCATTTTTCCTATATCTATAAATACCTCCAATTGGCAATATAGTTTCTGTACTTTCAAATGCTTCTTTATGAATTTCTCTTATTTTTTTTTCAATTCCAACTAAACCAATGCCTGAAATTTTTGATATAACTCCTGGAAAATAGTCATCTACAACTGTTCTACTTAATCCAACAGTTTCAAAATTACATCCACCCCTATAAGAACTTAAAACAGATATTCCCATTTTAGACATTATCTTTAATAAACCAGCATTAACTGAATTTATATATCGTTGCACACACTCATCAAAACTATATTGGCCGAAAAGTTTTTTTTCATGTCTCTGGTATAAACTGTCAAAAGCTAAATATGGATTTACCGTGGTTGCTCCTACTCCAATTAATGTAGCAAACGAGTGTGTATCTAAAACTTCACCAGATTGAACATTGATAGAAACATATCCTCTTAATTTTTTTTGTATCAAAAATGTGTTAATAGCTCCAACACATAATAACATTGGTATTGGTAATCTTTCAGAGGAAAGATTTTTGTCACTTAAAATTAATTGGGTAATACCCTGCCTAACAGCTATTTCTGACTCTTTTTGAATTCTATTAATAGACTCTGCTAAATTATCATCAAGTGAAAAAGAGCAGTCAATTATTACTGAATTTTTACCAAAAAAATTAATAAACTTATTAAATTGTGAATTTGACAGAATAGGGCTATTTAAAACATAAATATTCTCTTTCGTTAGAGTATTAAAATCAAGAATATTTCCTAAATTTCCAAATCTAGTTTTTAAACTCATTACTTTATTTTCCCTTAATGAGTCGATTGGTGGATTTGTTACTTGACTAAAATTTTGTCTAAAAAAATGATAAAGTGGTCTGTACTTATCAGATAACACTGCCAAAGGAGTATCGTCACCCATTGAGCCTGTTGCTTCTTTTGCATCTTCTGCCATTGGATGTAAAATAAGTTCTAAATCCTCCAGACTTATTCCAAAAGTATATTGTCTCCTTCTTAAATTTTCTCCATCAAAATTGTGTTTTTCATTAGCAATTGGTAATTTTTCATCTAAATCTATTATTTGAGAATTAAAATGTTTAAATTCTTTAGCTAGATAATCTTTAATTTGATTATTTGAAAAAACTTTTCCCTTTTCAATTCTAACTCCAATGATTTCACCAGGACCCAACCTTCCTTTGGTTAAAATTTTTTTTTCATTTAGTTCTATCATTCCTGTTTCTGAACCTGCAAAGAGCATTTTATCTTTTGTTATGGCATATCTTAAAGGTCTAAGGCCATTTCTGTCATTTGCAGCTATAACCCATTCATTATCAGTAGCTGCAATTGCAGCAGGTCCATCCCACGGTTCCATTGTACTATTTAAAAAATTGAATAATTGCTGATGACTTTTTGATAATGTCTTATTTTTTTTTGACCACGCATCAGGTACAAGCATCAATTTAGCTAAGGGTGCTGGTTGACCCGATTTATTTAACAATTCAAAAACATTATCCAAAGCTGCAGAATCCGAAACTCCTTTTTGGATTACAGGTTTCAAATTTTCTACATCATCAAAAAGTGGACTACTCATTTCTTGCTCGTGCACTTTCATCCAGTTTTTGTTTCCTTTATAAGTATTTATTTCACCATTATGTGCTATCGCTCTAAATGGTTGAGCTAAACTCCAGCTTGGTGCAGTGTTTGTTGAAAATCTTTGATGAAAAATTGCATATCTTGAAATAAATCTTGAATCTTTAAGATCTAAATAAAAGTCTGATATTGCCTCTGCTAAATATAATCCTTTATAAATCATGGACTTTGAACTAATTGAGCATATATAAAAGTTATTCAATGATGCTTCAAAAGCTTTGTTTTCAATTCTTTTTCTTATTTCGTAGATTTTTCTCTCTAAATTTTTATCTAATAAGTTTGGATCATTAGGTTTAAATAAAACCTGAATAATTTCTGGCATAGTTTGAAGGGCTTTTTCACCCAAAATTTTTGGGTTAACTGGCACTTGTCGCCATCCATATATGCTAAAATTATTTTTAGTTAGCTCACTTTCAACAATAGTTTTACAATTCTCTTGTGCTGAATAATCATTTCTAGGTAAAAAAATCATTCCCACACAAATTTCAGAGTTATCGTAATTATGGCCAGTAACTTGGATTTTTTCTATAAAAAAATCTTTTGGAATTTCGACGTGGATTCCAGCTCCATCTCCTGTTTTACCATCTGCATCAACAGCTCCTCTATGCCAAACTGCCTTTAAAGCCTCAATCCCATATTCGACAACAGTTCTAGATTTTTTTCCCTCTGTAGACGCAATCAAACCAACTCCACACGCATCATGTTCCATTTCTTTAGAGTAAACATGATTTTTAATTAATAATTCTAAATTTTTCTTATAGTTTTTCATTATGCTACTTTTGATTTTTCTAATTCAATATTTTCTAGATATGTTTTCATTGCAGCAGCTGCATCTCTTCCATCTTTAATAGCCCATACCACTAATGAAGCTCCTCTTACAATATCTCCAGCAGCAAAAACTCCTTTTAAATTTGTTTCCATTGTGTCAAAATCAGTTTTTACTGTCCCCCATTTTGTAACTTGTAATTCTTTTTTATCAAATAAATATGGAAGGTCTTCTGGGTCAAAACCAAGAGCTTTGATAACCATGTCAGCTTTTATATCAAACTCCGATCCTTCTTTGATTTGAGGTCTTCTTCTACCTGAATCATCAGGTTCACCTAATTGAATTTGATCAACAATTAAATTTTCAATTTTATTTGTACCCCTAAATTCTTTGGGACTCGACAGCCATACAAACTCAACACCTTCCTCTTCAGCATTAGCTACTTCTCGCACTGACCCTGGCATATTTTCTCTGTCTCTTCTATAAAGACATTTGACTGATTTTGCTTTTTGTCTTACTGAAGTTCTAACACAATCCATAGCCGTATCACCACCACCTATTACAACAACATTCTTTCCCTCGGCATTTAATATTCCTTTATCAAACAATTCAACTTTATCTCCTAATCCTTTTTTATTCGAAGCTGTTAAAAATTCCATAGCAGGAAAAATATTTTCTAAATCACCTCCAGATAATTCTATTTCTCTAGGCTTATAAACTCCTGTAGCAATTAAAATTGCATCATGTTTTTTTCTTAAATGATCCAAAGTAGCATCTTTGCCGACTTCAAAATTTTGAACAAAATTTATACCCCCATCTTTTAAGAGCTTCGTTCTTCTTTCAACAACATTTTTTTCTAATTTAAAATTTGGAATACCATAAATTAATAACCCTCCTGCACGGTCGTAACGATCGTAAACTGTTATCTTGTATCCATTTTTTCTTAATTGTTCAGCTGCTGCTAATCCTGCCGGTCCAGCTCCAATTATTCCAACACTTTGATTCTTTTCGTATTTTATATCTATTGGTTTTACCCAACCTTTTTCCCAAGCATTATCTGTTATATATTTTTCTACCGAACCAATAGTTACTGTCCCATGACCTGATTGTTCTATAACACAGTTACCCTCACAAAGACGGTCCTGTGGACATATTCTTCCACATACTTCTGGCATATTATTAGTGCTCTGAGATAGTTCATATGCCTCTTTAAGTCTGCCCTCTGCAGTAAGTTTAAGCCAATCTGGAATATTATTACTTAACGGACAATGGACTTGGCAAAAAGGTATCCCACATTGCGAGCATCTACTGGATTGTTCTTGAGCCCTTTGTTTAATAAAATCATCGTAGATCTCATTAAAATCCTCTTTCCTATTACCAACATCCCTTTTAGGTGGAGTTTGTTGACCTATCTTTACAAATTTTAGCATTTTATCAGTCATATTTTTTTATTATTAGATCAAATTATACATTGTTTTTATTAGTAAAAGAATTATTTAGGTCAGTATTCATGACCCATATTGAGATAAAACTACCTTATATTAAAGAAATTTTAATTTTTGCATATCTATTATGATGAAATGGAATTGTTTTAAAAGGATATTTTTTAAGTTACGACACTAATATGTTTCAAGATTTTATAGAAATCCTAATTCTATCCGCTATTCAGGGAATATCAGAATTTTTACCAATAAGTTCATCTGCTCACTTAATTTTAGTTTCTAATTTATATGACTTAAAAACTAACTCATTGTTAATAGATATAAGTTTACATTTAGGCTCTTTATTAGCAATAATATTCTTTTTTAGAAAAGATTTATTTGATCTCAGAAATAATCAAAAATTACTTAGCCTAATAATAATTGGCTCAATACCACTTATTATTTTTGGCTATATATTACACACAACTGAATTAATATATCTCTTAAGAAATGTGAAAGTTATAGCTTGGACAACATTATTTTTTGGAATGATTTTATATTTTGCTGATCAGAGAAAGACTAATCAAAATATATCTACAAACTTAAATATAAAATCAATTATATTTATTGGTTTATTCCAAATTCTTGCATTAATACCTGGTGTAAGTAGAGCAGGAATTACAATGACTGCTGCTAGATTTTTAAAATTTAATAGGGTTGATTCTGGCAAAATTTCATTTTTACTTTCAATTCCTGCATTAGCAGGTGCAAGTTTTCTAGGACTAAAAGATGCATTTAATGAACGGTTAGAATTAAGTTATGCAATCATAATTGCAGTGATATTGTCTTTTTTGTTTTCATATACTACAGTTAAATTTTTTTTAAACTTTATAAATAAATTTTCTTTAAATATTTTTGTTATTTATAGAATAATTATATCTTTAATTTTATTTTTAATAGTTTATTTTTAGACAGGTCTTTTAATCAAAGGTAATAATTGTGATAGTAAAACTCCACATAATATAAAGAAGCAGCCTAGTAAATTATTAATACCAAGAACTTGATCAAGTAAAAACCAAGCAGCTATAGTTGCAAAGACACCCTCTAAAGAAAAAATAATAGCAGCTGGAGCAGCTGATATATTTTTTTGTGCGTAAATTTGTAATACAAAAGCAAAACCACCTGACAAAATCCCTGCATATAAAATAGAGTCAATTTCCTTCAAAATATTTTCAAAAATAAACTCTTCGTAAATAAGTCCCAAAAAAAAAGAAAATAGAGCTACAATTAATGTTTGCACAGCTCCAAGCGTAAGTGGAAGATTATATTTGGTGACAATAATACCAGTGAAGATAATATGTGTACTCCAAAATAAAGCCCCTAACACTACAAGAGTATCGCCAAGCCTTACTGTTGCGTCATAAAAATTTGTTAATAAATATCCACCTACTAAACATAATATGACTGATGGCCATACACTCCAATGAATAAATTTTCTTTTAAATAAAAAAATAATAATTGGAACCATAGGAACATAAAAAATCGTAAAGAAAGCTGCGTTAGCTACATCCGTATGCAATAATGCAACCTGTTGTAAAGCGGACCCTAAAAAGAGAGATAGACCAATTAAAAAAGATAAAATGGCAAATGTTTTAAAGTCTAATTTAAACTCTGATTTAAATTTATTTATCTCAAACAAAATAACTAAAGGTACGATTGCTAAAAATCCAACAAAAAATCTCACTGCATTGAAAGTAAAAGGACCTATGTCGTCCATGCCTGTATCTTGTGCAATGAATGTAGTTCCCCAGATAAAAGTACATAATAAAGCACTAAATAACGATACAGTTTTTGACATAATTTTTTAGATAGCTAATTTATAGGCAAAGTTTTTACCCAAATTTTCTTTTAATTCATTATTAAATCGTGCCGCCTCAGCTCCATCAATTATTCGATGATCATAAGATAAAGAGAGTGGCAACATTATTCGTGTTACAAATTTACCATCAATATAAACTTGTTTTTTTTTTGATTTACCAACTCCCAAAATTGCAACTTCAGGATGGTTAATAATTGGTGTAAAAAATGATCCACCAATTCCACCAAGGCTAGTGATTGTCATTGAACCACCGAACAACTCTTTTTTGTCAATTTTTAAATTTCTACATTCATCACTTAATTTTTTAAGCTCATCTCCTATTAAAGAAATATTTTTGTTATCTGCATTTCTAAGCTTTGGTACCATCAAGCCATGAGGTGTGTCGACAGCAATACCTATGTGATAGTATTTCTTAACAGTCATTTTTCCTTCCTCTATTTCGTCAATAGAGCTATTAAAATTTGGATATTTTTTTAATGACGCTGTCAAAGCTTTTACAATAAAAGCCAAAGGTGTTATTTTTTTCTTTTCTCCCGTATATATATCAGTTAGTGATGATCTAAACTCTTCTAACTCCGTGATATCTGCTTCATCATGATTAGTTACGTGAGGTATACTGGTCCAAGAGTTCATTAAAT
>Ga0209425_10004447_pt1 | contig 14269 bp, 14 predicted proteins | sample COG_05_FD_184749 | JGI IMG/M metagenome (GOLD analysis project Ga0209425, IMG submission 184749) | Pelagic Microbial community sample from North Sea - COGITO 998_met_05 (SPAdes) (version 2) | ecosystem: Environmental > Aquatic > Marine > Neritic zone/Coastal water | place: Helgoland, sampling... | reverse complement strand
AACATCATAAGAAGCTCTAACAGATTCATGCTCAGTTCTATATTCATCAATCTGTGATTGCTTTGTCTTGGCTTCAGCATCTTTTATAGTCTGATCTCTTAGGGTTCCATCTAATTTTTTTTGGAGTGAATCTCGATTATTTTTTGCTTCAAGGGAAAATAAGATGGCAACTTTTAATTCATTTTCTTTTTCTTCAGCTTTGAGTTGATTATATTTTTCTGCAGCTTTTGCTTGCCCTTCTAGACGTCTGATCAATCTGGAAATTTCATCTTTAATATCTTTTACTCTTGATAAATTTTCTTTTGTTTTCCTAATTCTTTGTTCAGTTTCTTTTCTTCTTTCTCTGTATTTGGATACGCCTGCAGCCTCTTCAATATGTACTCTTAACTCTTCAGGTTTTGCACTTACTAAATTTGAAACCATACCTTGTTCAATAATGGCATAGCTATTAGGTCCTAAGCCAGTTCCAAGAAACAAATCCTGAACATCCTTACGTCGACACTTAGTGCTATTTATAAAATATGTTGACTGACTATCTCTTGTCATCAGTCGCTTTATAGAGATCTCATTATAAGCGGCATATTCTCCACCTAATTTACCACTTGAATTATCAAATAAAAGCTCAATACTGCATTGACCAGAAGGCTTTCTAAGATCCGATCCATTAAAGATAACATCTGACATAGAGTCGCCTCTAAGGTTCTTAGCAGATAGCTCTCCGAGGACCCATTTAACAGCATCAATTACATTAGATTTTCCACAACCATTAGGGCCAACTACAGCCACTAAATTTGTAGGAAAAGAGATCCTCGTGCTGTCCACGAAGCTTTTGAAACCAGCCAGTTTAATATGTTTAAGCTGCATTGATATGAAAAATTTATTAAGGTTTATATTAAACTATTGTGAGTTTACAAACCAATCTTTTTCACTAATTTTTATCCCAAATAATGCTTTATTTTTTGATACTTTTTTAGGGAATAATGAAGAGGAAAAAGTTAAATTATTTTGGCAATTTAATTGAGAATTTAGAACAATATCCTCATCATTAATCAAAGCTGAAGCTAAATCGAAACCAGGAATTAGTGCATCCTGATTTGTAATAGAAATACTCATTATTTTTGAATCTTCTGATTGTATTTGTGCAATTGGGACAGCTGGACCCTCATTTATAAAAGCAGTTAATTGGATAGAAACAAAGTTACAATTTTTAGGTAAAACAAAATCAGTGTTGATAGAAGAAAAGGCAAAATCAGGAAATTTTTTATCTCTTAAAATACTATATAAGGCATAAAAGCGAATTTGAAGATCTGATTTAGTAAAAATTGGTTCAGCAAACTCCACAAGCTGTTCAGCGGTAATTAAACTATTATTATCAACTGCAAATAAAATTACCTCTTCGAGCCAAAGAATCTTATTCTCATCTGCAATTGTGACTGTAAAATGATCAAAATAATGATCTTCAAGTGCAATGTTTTGATCAATAGCATCTTTAAGTTGATCTGACAGCATTTGTTCTTGAATTGAACCTAAAATAGAAAATTTACTAATAAATCCAAATAAAGATAATCCTAATACAATAAAAGAGCAGCTAAAAACAAAAGCTTTATTTTTTGATTCCTTGGCAAGTAAGAAGCCAATCACCGGGAAAAAACCTAATAACGCTATTAAATAAAAAATTATCATCCAATCTTTCTTCTAAAAGTGAACCCTAACAAAACAACTGCTAAAAAGAAGAATGGACCAAACCACAAAAAGTAAGTTGAACGATTTATTTCTGGATCATACAAAACTTCATTTCCAAATCTAGCCTTTGCATAATCTTTGATTTCTTTATCTGAGTATCCCTCATTGATAAGCTCCGCAATCTTTATCTTTAAATCCTCTGAAACGGGTGCATTAGAGCTCGCTATAGAGCCACTTGTGCATTTAGGGCACCTTACCTCATGAATAAGTTTATAAAATCTCTGTTCATCTACATTGGACTCAAAGATATAAACTTCAGAAGTGAAACTTACTGATGATAAAAATAGAAAGTTTAATAAAATTATTTTTTTCATTTAAACATCTCATTTTCAGTAATAATTGGTATGAAGACTTTATCCCAAATAGTTTGATTTACTTCACCACTGTAGTGAACCAAAACAACACCATTTTTAATAAGAAAAGTTTCAGGAGCACCGGTTACACCCATATCGAGAGCTAGTGACCCTTTTTGGTCATGAAGATTATAATTATAAGGATTGCCATATAAATTTAGCCAATTAATAGCATCAGTTGCTTCATCTTTATAGTTTAGTCCAGTTACAAGAACACCCTCAGATTGTAATTTCATCAAAAAGCCATGCTCAATTCGACATGTTATACACCAGCTTGCCCATACATTTAAGAGCATTTCATTATCTAAATCTTTATTAACAAACATAGATTCAGATTGAAGGCCTGTTAACTTAAATTCTGGAACATTTATATTCTTAAAATTAGCGCCAGGATAAAATTTATCTTCAGTTAATATATTATAAAAAAATAAAATTCCTACAATTGGAATAATTAAAATAAAAAATCGGAATAGATTGTTCATGATTTTCTTAATCTCTCCATTAAGGCAGCAAAGCCACCTAAGCACATTATTGCAGCTGCAATCCATATCCATCTAATAAGAAAATTATATTGAATATTCACTACCCAGTATCCGTTATCTAATTGATCTCCAAGGGTCATATATATATCTTTAAGTGGTTTAATTTTTATTGCTGACTCAGACGTGATCTGCCCTCTAATAAAATATTTTCTTTTTTCAGGAAACATAAAGAATATTTCATTTGGAGAATTAATATCTTTAACAGAGAACTTTGCTTGAACTGAGTCATAATTTGGTTCATTTATTAGATCAAAATCTATGAGATAAAACTCATAGGCGTCTCCTTTATATGTCTCTCCAGGCTTGATGTTAATAATTTTTTCATAACTTAAAGCTGCATTCAAAGAGGTTGCTAGTATAAGTATGCCTAAGCCAATATGAGCAGTTGCACTTGATTTATTAAAGTAATTTTTCTTCATAAAGCTATCAGCTATAAGAAAGAAATATCTTATTAAAATTAAAAATCCTGAAAAAATACCGCCAATAAACCACCACTGATATTCTTGATAAAAATAAACACTAGCCATTGTTATCAAGAAAGCTGAAAGAATTGACATGGATAAAAAGCTATTAAGGTAAAATAATTTTGAGCTTCTCTGCCATAAACTTCCAACTGAAAAAACTAAAAATGCTGATGCTAGAAATGTTAGAGGTGCAAAAATTGTATTGTAATATGGCGGTCCAACACTAATTCTTTCATCGTAAAGATAATCAAATATTAAGGGGTATAAGACACCAAGCATTACTGCAAAAATTGCAGCTGCAAATAAAATGTTATTGATAGTTAAAAAGGACTCTTTTGATTTGGCAACAACTAAATTTTTAGAAATAAGTTGAGGAAGTCTGTATACATAAAAAGTCAGGGATGATGTAATTAATACAGCTGAAAATGCTAAAAGATATAGACCTCTTTGTGGATCATTTGCAAAAGCATGCACGCTATCTATTATTCCTGAGCGCACAATAAATGCTCCAAATAAACTTAAAGAAAATACTGAAATAGATAATAAAATTGTCCACCCTCTCAATACTTTAGATCTTGATGAAACATATAGAGAATGTATTAGTGCTGTTCCGGCAAGCCATGGCATAAGTGCTACATTTTCTACAGGATCCCAAAACCAGTAACCTCCCCACCCAAGTTCATAGTAAGCCCACCAACTGCCTAGAGAAATACCGATAGTTAAAAGAATCCAAGCAGCTAAACTCCAGGGCCTAATTACACTTTCCCAGTTAATTTGCATATCTCCTTTAATAAGAAAAGCTGTGTTGTATGCAAAAGCTATAACAAAACCAACATAACCTAAATAAAGAAAAGGCGGATGAATAACAAGAGCTGGATCCTGTAAAACTGGATTAATATCCGCTCCATTAATTGGGGCTATTGGAAGAATCGTTTCAAAAGGGTTTGATGTAAATAATAAAAATATTAAAAACCCAAAAATTATAAAAGCTAGCACTCCAATAGCTGGAGCTTTAAGAAGGTCATTTTTTGATAATGAGTAATTAAATAACTGGCTCCACCCTGCTAAGAACAAGATCCATAAAAACATTGAACCCTCGTGTGCAGACCAAATAGAAGAAATCTTATAAAAAATAGGTAAGTCTTTATTTGAATGCTCTGCTATATATCTAATTGAAAAATCACTTTGAATTGCAAGCCATACATATAATAAAAAAGAAATTAGGATAAATGAAAACCCATAACTAAATACTCTACTTACAAGCAATTCTAAATTATGATTTCCATTATAGGTTCGTGTCGAAAAAACAAATGATAGAAAAAATAATCCAGATGCCAAAATAGAAAAGAAATGCGAGACTTCGCCAATCATCAAGAAGATATCTCTATATTTGGTGGCATATAGTTTTCATCGTGCTTTGCAAATATATTTTCTGCAACAAGCTTATTACCAATTATTTTTCCATAAGCAACTATACCGCTACCCTCTTTAAATAAATCTGGTACAACGCCATCATAGCTAACACTTATAGTTTCCTGATAATCGGTAATATTGAAAGTTATATTCGTTCCATCTCTTACTACAGAATTTTTCTCAACCATTCCTCCTAGTTTCACTCTTTTGTTTTGTGGAATTTCAATATCTATTAATTCAGAAGGTGTATAGAAATAATCTAAATTTGAATTCAATGCAGAGAGTATTAAAAAAACACCTAGAAATGATGTTGATAGCAATGCTAAAACTGAAACTAGTCTTTTTTTTCTTATTTTATTCATAGAAATGCTTTTTTTTCAATTTCTTAAGTTCATTTTTATAAAACATAAACATTGATATAACTGAAACGATCACAATGCAAAAAACAGACCAAACATAAATTCCATGACCATCCATATAAATAAAATCATTAAAACTATTAAAAGCAAAATTAAACATTATCTTTTACCCATGATTTGCTTGCTTCACGATTAAAAATTTGAACTTTTGAGGACAGGATCACTAAACATATAATTAGGCCGCTAAAGCCTATCATTGAAAAGAATAATGGATATAGCATTGATGGGTCTATAGAAGGCTTGTCAGTCAATGTTATTGAAGCAGGTTGATGAAGCGTGCTCCACCAATCAACAGACTTTTTAATGATTGGTATATTAACAAAACCAATTAATACCAATACAGATATAAATTTATCTGCTTTCTCAAAATTAGTAAAAGAGCTATGAAGTGAGATTAAACCTAAATACATAATGAATAAGATTAAGGTAGAAGTAATTCTTGCATCCCATTGCCACCAAGTTCCCCAAGTAGGAATTCCCCATATGGAACCCGAGATTAAAGCAATAAATGTTACCAAAGCGCCAATTGGAGCTATTGCTTTAATCATATAAGCAGCCAACTTAACTTTCCATATTAAAAAAACAGCAGCAGCTATTGCCATTGCAAGGTAAAGACTTTGTGATAAAAAGGAAGCTGGGACATGCAAATACATGATCCTGAAAGAATTACCTTGAAGATAATCAGCAGGAGCGAATGCCAAACCCCATATCAAAGCGACAGTATAGATACATAAAGAAATGTAAAAAACATAGGGGTACATCTTATTAACTAAAACAATATAGGTTTTTGGTGATGCAAATTGATGATAGAGTTTCTTTAACACAATTTTTTAAAAATTTATTTTTATTCCAAGTGAGTCCTAATAATGAATGAGATTATAAATGGAATAAATACAATTATAAGCAATAAAACACCAAGCATTAACAATAAAAGGTTATAAATTTCAAAACCAAAGTTAGCATTTAAAACGATCTTCCCTAGCAAGATTAAGATTGGAAATAAAAGTGGCATTGTTATAAGTGCTCCTAATACTGAGCCTTTATTGAGGCTTAGTGAGTTGCCTAATGAAAAAAGATTAATAAAAATATAAGTGGAAATAAGCATCGCGGGAAGAGCTACATTTAAAGATGACATTTGCCCTGACATACTTATAGAAAAGAATGTTCCAAGCAGAGAAATGGGAATACCAATCAATAACCAATAGATAAATATTTTCATAAGCACCATAGAAAATAAGGAATCATTTGTAACACTAAAGTTCTCAAGAGTTCCATCCTCATAATCCTCTAAAAAAATACCCTCAACGGAAACCATTACCGTTAAAAGACTAGCTATCCATAAAACAGAATAAAAAACATTCTTTAAATCATCGCTGGCTAGCTCAATTGTTAACGGAAATGAAATAGTAATTAGAAGAAAAACTAGAATGGGACCTAACCAAGCTCTTAATTTTTTTCGTAACTTAAAAAGTTCTAATTTAAATATAATAAACATTAAAAGCCACCTACCATTACTTCTTTACTAGATAGTTCTAATGGAATATGTGATGTATAAATAATTGATTTATTTTTATTTAATTCTGAACTTAAAAAACTGGTAATGAGTTTTCTGGTCTGATCATCAAGACCTACACAAGGTTCATCTAAAATAATTACATTGGATGTATTTAAAAATATCCTTACTAAGGCTAGCTTTTTTTGTTGCCCATAAGATAAATTACCAACCAAGAGTTCAGTCTTATTATGCAGATTAAGATCTTGAAGCATTGATTTAACTTCTGGATGAGCTGCATCCAATCCATGCAAATGTAAATTATCAGCTACTGTAAGGTAATTTTTAAGAACATTTTTGTGGCCTAAAAATACTTTTTTAGAAATATTATGCCAAATAATATCGCCTTTTGATGGCGAAGATATACCTAGTAAAATTCGTAATAATGAAGATTTTCCAGAGCCATTAGCGCCTTTTACATGAATAGCTTGTCCTTTAAATAAATCGAAGGAAAGATTCTGAAATAACCTATTTTGGTTAATAGAAAAGGAGATGTTTTTCACTTCTAACATAGGACTATCTGACATTAGAGCAATGATACCTTAGAAGAACTTCTGGATGTTAATGGAGCAAGAGGCTTTTGAGGATCTAGTCTTGAATAAAGTCTTTTAGAGATTTCAGTAAAATAATCTGCTTTAAATTTACCCATTCCGCCTATAGAAAAGTAGAGATTTTTAGTAAAGTAAATTCCCTGCTCAATTGATGGAGTTGTTCTGATAAACGTATTTAATTTTTTAAGATTAGATGACACTTTGTCCTCTGAATTAGGTAGATCAAACCATCCCCAAACAGGATAATTAATCATAGCCATTTTTTTTAAAGATATTCTATTTTTTTTCTTAGGTATTGAACTTGGTGGTAACAATACAATTATTGATCCTGAACTGTCAGCAATAACATTATCAAGAGTTTGAACAAGTGAAGCATAGTCATTAAAGCTTAAAAAAATACATTCTTCGTCATTTTCGACCTTAAATTTTTTAAGTCTTGCAAGCCTCGAATGGGAGCCAAGAACTATATAAGTTACTAATTCTTGGCTCAAGATGTTAGATCTTAGCTAAAGCTTGCTCATAATCAGCAATGATATCGTCAATGTGCTCTAGACCAATGGACAGTCTTACAAAGCCTGGGGTGATACCTGCAGATAACAACTCTTCTTCATTTAGCTGACTGTGTGTAGTACTACCAGGATGAATTGCAAGACTTCTAGAGTCTCCAATATTTGCAACGTGATATACCATTTCTAGTGCATTAATGAATTTTTTTCCAGCCTCAATTCCACCTTTGATTTCAAAACCCATTAATCCGCCATTTCCACGAGTAAGATATTTCTCAGCTCTATCTTTTGAATACCCATCCATTACTGAAGGATAAATAACTCTTTCTACTGATTCGTGGTTTGATAAGTATTGAGCAACTTTTTCTGCATTACTTGAGTGTTCACGCATTCTTAATGCCAAAGTTTCTAAACCTTGTATAAACATGAAAGCATTAAATGGACTCATTGCTGCCCCCATATCTCTTAAAATCGTAGTTCTCGCTTTAAGTATGTAAGCAATAGGACCTAACGGCTTTACAGCTTCAGACCATATAGCGCCACCATAAGATGGGTCAGGTGTATTCATAGCAGGTTGTCTTTCTGGGAAAGCTTCCCAATCAAAATTACCACTATCAACAATGATTCCACCAATAGAAGTTCCATGACCACCAATAAATTTAGTAGTTGAGTGAATTAAAATAGCAGCACCATGCTCAAAAGGCTTACAGATGACTGGAGCAGCAGTATTATCAACAATTAATGGTATTCCTAAAGGTCTTCCTATTTCAGCAACTTCTGAAATTGGAAATACTTCAAAACTTGGATTTGGCAATACCTCACCATAATAAGCTCTCGTTTTATCATCTGTAGCATTAGCAAAATTTTGTGGATCTGCTGGATCTACAAAACGTACATCAATACCCATATCAGACATTACATTTTTAAACTGATTATATGTTCCACCATACAAATGAGATGATGCAACAATATTATCTCCATTTTTAGCTAAATTTTGGATTGCATAAGCTGAAGCTGCTTGACCGGAGGCAACTGCTAAAGCACCTACACCGCCCTCAAGGGCTGCAATTCTGTCTTCTAAAACAGCACATGTTGGATTCATAATCCTTGAATAAATATTACCTAATTCAGATAAAGAGAAAAGGTTAGCTGCATGATCACAGTCATCGAATTGGAAACTACTAGTTTGATGGATTGGAACTGCTACTGAATTAGTATTTTCATCTTTTCTCCAGCCAGCATGAAGTCCAATTGTTTCTGGGTTTATATAAGTTTTACTCATTGTTTATCTCCTTAGTAAGAAATTTAATAAAAATGCAGTAAAAAACACATGTTTAGCAAGATTTAATTATCTGCACGCTAAATTATTTGATACTTAATTATATACAATTTTAAAACATTAAAAATAATTTTTATTAGAACTAATAATAGCAACTTGATTGCAAATCTTTATAATGAATCTGTTAACTAATATTTAGAAAAAAAATGGCTAAAAAATATGTAAATTTCCGAGTTGGTGGAACGCCGCAAAGAGAAACTGAAGACTACACTGTATGGACTAATGATCTTTTAAAGAGAATTATTGCAAGTAAGACGGTTATTCAGCCTGCAAGGTCTACAACTGGACATAAATTAATAAATTCTGATGTCGCTTATGTCATAACGAATGGAAGAGGCACAATGGAAATAGTTGAGTATATGAATGATGAGGATGGTCATGGATCAAACCCATCATATGGTGTTCAACATAAAGATTCATACGCTTTATCTTCAGGAGATGTCATTTTGGTTGAATCAGGTGATTATTGCAGAGTGATAAATGACTCTGATCATGATCAGCTAACTTATATAAGAATATTTGATAGAGAGGGTTGGAGACAAGACTAGTCTTAACCATTAAAAATATACTCTATAAGAGTGAAAGATAAATTAGGGGTCTTCTTTTCAGGACTATGTGTTATTCATTGTTTTGCTGTAACTCTCGTTTTGTTTCTCGGTGGAGCTAATTATTTAAATTTTTTAGTATCCACTGATTATCTTGTACACCCTCTACTACTAATTATTGTTGTAACGATTGGTATATTTAGTTTTCCAAGCGCTTATAAAAAACATAAAAACAAAAATCCTATCATTCTTGGATTCCTTGGATCAATTATTTTATTTACAGCTTTATTTTCTTCGAATGTGTATGAAATCGTTTTTACAATATTAGGTGGTATAACTCTGATTAATGCTCACCTTTGGAACTATAATTTATCCAATTAAGGTTTAAGCTTTTTTATAAATTAATCTTGGCGACAAGTGGAATGTGGTCAGATATTCCTTCCAAAGTATTTACATCAAAACCTATAGGCTTGATGTTGTCTTTATCCATGTTGATTGGTGTTTTATGAAGCATAATACTCTCTGGAATAAAGGAGATATTTCTTTCTTTCGATACAAGGATTGCATCTAGAAATGACCAGTCATTATTGGGAGCGTAATAGTAGGTACCTTCACAAGTGCTACATCCAACATGGTGAGAGATTTCCCAAAATATTTCTTGATTAAAAAAGGTATTTCTACTTTTTGCCTCTGTTCTAATAACATTGAAATCACCGAGTGCAATTGAGGGCTCCTTATTATTTATAAGTAGTTGATTTAAGGCTAAAAATGCTGATTCTCGCATTTGATAATTAAGGTATGGAGCAGGAAAATGAACTCCATAAAATCTTATATCTTTACCTTTAATATCGACTAAAACATCTAAAATAGGACGAGAATCTTTATTGCTATATTCGCCACTAAACTTAATGTAATGAAGCGTGGAATCCTTGATTGGATATTTAGATATAACTGCGTTATCTATACCCCTGTAATCATTACCTTCTAACAATACATAATCTGAATAACCGTAAGGTTTTAACAAATTAAATAGCTGCTGGAGAATATTATTATTCTCTATCTCTTGAAAGACTATTACATCTGGACCAGAGCCCTCATATGCAATTATTAAATTTAGAATATTATTTAATTTGGCGTCTTTAACTGGCTCACTCCAGTCCAAATATAAGCATTCATCTTTCCAGGCTTTAACTCTAATTCTTTTACACGATTGCTTATGTTTATTTAATTGTTTTTTTGAAAGCGGTAAGAAAGCTTTGTCATCTTTTTTATAGTCATCTTCGGTATCGAAAAGATTTTCTACATTAAAAGACATGACACTAAAAGAATCGGAATGAACATTCAGAATTGGAAAAATAAGAAGAGTTAAGTATATATATTTGAGCATTTTGTAATTAATAGTTTAATTTATAAAATTCAGAATCTTTCATCATTTCACAAAATCTAGAAGTGAACTTGACGGCCTCAACTCCATTGATGAGTCTGTGATCATATGAAAGAGATATCGGCAGCATACTGATTTCTTTTATATCTCCATTCATTAATTCTAAGGACTTAAATGTTTTTGAAATACCCAGTATCCCAACTTCAGGAGGATTGATAATTGGAGTGAAGAACTTGCCGCCTATCGCACCTAAAGAGGACACTGAGAAAGTTGAACCCTTTAATTCATCTACTTTAAGCTTACGATCTTTAGCTGCTGTAGCCATGCGCCCTATTTCATTTGAAATCTCTGTTATAGATAACTTATTAGCGTCTTTTATATTAGGAACAATAAGACCTTTGGGTGTATCAATTGCTATACCTACGTTGATATAGTTTTTAAGAACAACATTTTCAGTATTTTCATCTAAAGAAGCATTCATTAATGGAAATTCCTCTAAAAGTTTCGCCACAGCTTTAACAAAGAAAGCTAAAGGAGATATTTTGAGGCCAGATGCTTTATTTAGCTCAGTTCTTAGCAGCATTAATTCTTCTATATTAGCCTCATCATGCTGGGTTACATGAGGAATGTTCTGCCAAGACTGTTGAAGATTTTCAGCTGCAGTTTTTTGGAATTTTGTGAGGGGTTCTGTATTAATTTCCCCCCATTTTGCAAAATCAACACTTGGATTCTTTGAAAAATTTTGAATGTTTGAACTTAATCGTTGTTTTACAAAATGATGTAAATCTTCTTTTAAAATTCTTCCCCTAGGACCGGATGGAGTAACTTCATTTAGATTAATACCAAACTCTCTAGCTAACTTTCTAACAGCCGGACCAGCATAAATACTGCCGGTGTAATTGATGCTTGAAGAGGTTTCTATTGCTGGAGCGGGAACAGCTTTATCTTCTATCTTTGGGGCTGACTTTTCAAGTTCTTTTGTATCTATAGTTGCTTCTTCTATGACTTCTTTAGTCTCAGACTCTTGGGCCTCAATTTCAAGAAATATAATTCCCTCATTTACGGTATCACCATTATTAACCTTAATATCTATGACTTTTCCAGTAACAGATGCTGGTATTTCCATAGCTGCTTTTTCAGACTCTAAAACAATAATAGAATCATCCTTGGTAACCATATCACCAGGTTTAACGCATATTTCTATAACCTCTACATCTAATGCATCACCTAGATCTGGAATTTTTATCTTCTCAATTGTCATCTAAACTTCCCATGGATTTGGTTTAGTAGGATCAACTTTTAAGTCTTTATAAATTTCATCAAGTTGTTTTTTTGATATCGTAGATTCTTTATATAAAGTAAATGCTGTTAGCCTAACAATATGATTGGTATTTATTTCAAAAAATTCTCTTAACTCCTCTCTTGAATCACTTCTACCAAATCCATCAGTTCCAAGAACTGAATAGGATGAATATATATAAGGTCTAATTTGATCAGCGTAGGCTCTCATATAATCGGTAGTAGCGATTACAGGAATAGCATGTTCTCCAAAGCACTTATCTATATGAGTTGTATGTTTTTCTTTATGAGGATTCAATTGATTATATCGCTCTGCTTCCATCCCATCTTTTCTTAATAAATTAAAACTTGTTGCGCTCCAAACCTCAGCATTAATTGAATATTTTTTAAGGACTTCTTGAGCTGCTATAGATTCTTTAAGAATAGCTCCTGATCCAAGCAAGCGAATCTGTGGATTAGTGCATGAACTTACTTTATACAAACCTTTTATAACATCTTTCTCAATGCCTTTAGGTTGTTCAGGTTGTTCATAATTCTCATTGGTAACAGTGATGTAGTAATAATAATTTTGTTGCTCAACAAACATCTTTTGAATGCCATCTTTAAAGATAATAGCTAGCTCATAAGCATAAGCTGGATCATAAGATAAACAATTGGGAATTGTGGATGACAGTACATGACTATGACCATCTTGATGCTGTAAACCTTCTCCATTCAAAGTGGTTCTTCCTGAGGTTGCACCAATTAAAAAACCTTTAGCTTGGGCATCTCCAGCTGCCCATGCCAAGTCATGAATACGTTGAAAGCCAAACATCGAATAGAAAAGATAAATTGGGATCATTGGTAAGTCATAATTTGAATAAGCAGTGGCTAAGGCAAGCCAAGCTGAAAATGAACCCGCCTCTGTAATACCCTCTTCGAGCATTACGCCTTCTTTTGATTCCTTGTACCACATTACCTTATCTGCATCTTCAGGTTCATACTTCTGACCTTCTGAAGAATAAATACCTATTTGCTTAAATAAACCCTCCATCCCAAACGTTCGGGCCTCATCAGGGACTATAGGAACAATCCTTTCGCCTATATTTGAATCTTTTAATAAGCTTGTCATAAGCCTTACAGTGGCCATAGTAGTAGAAACCTTTCTCTCACCCATGCCTTGAATAAGAGGCTCAAAATGCTTTTCATCTGGCATCTTTAATTTTTTTATCTTATTTCTTCGTCTTGGTATGAATCCACCAAGTTTTTTACGAGTTTTTTTCATATAGACTATTTCAGGTGAATTTTCTGGAGGTCTAACATAAGGTAATGATTCAATTTCATCATCATTAACTGGAATATCAAAATTATCTCTAAATGCTTTAATATTTTCCAAAGAAAGCTTTTTAACTTGATGGGTTGTGTTGTCTGCTTCTCTAGAACCAATCCCATATCCTTTTGTTGTTAAAGCTAAAATAACTGTAGGAGCTCCTGAGGAATTTACAGCTTTATGATAGGCAGCATAAACTTTATAAGGATCATGTCCTCCTCTATTTAATTTATAAATATCTTCATCAGTAAGATCATCGACCATTTCTAAAACATCAGGATTTTTTCCAAAGAAATTTTCTCTTGTGTAAGCTCCGCCTTTAGCTTTGTAATTTTGCAGTTCGCCATCTACAACCTGATCCATTAATTCTTGCAGTTTTCCTTCTTTATCCTTAGCAAACAATGCATCCCATTTTCTGCCCCATACAACTTTAATGACATTCCAGCCTGAACCTCGAAATTCAGTTTCTAACTCTTGTATAATTTTTCCATTACCTCGAACAGGGCCATCAAGCCTTTGAAGATTACAGTTAATTACAAAAATTAAATTTTCTAACTTCTCTCTTCCAGCTAAACCAATTGAACCTTTAGATTCTGGTTCATCCATTTCGCCATCGCCACAAAAAACCCAAACTTTTCGATCATTTCTTGGAACAAGTCCTCTTGCTGATAGATATCTCATGATGTGAGCTTGGTAAACACCCATAATTGGACCTAACCCCATTGAAACAACCGGAAACTGCCAATATTCAGGCATGAGCCAAGGATGAGGATAAGATGACAAACCTGGACTTCCAGCTTCTCTTCTAAAGTTGTCTAGATCTTTCTCACTAAAATGACCTTCAAGAAAG
>Ga0209425_10004437_pt1 | contig 14292 bp, 14 predicted proteins | sample COG_05_FD_184749 | JGI IMG/M metagenome (GOLD analysis project Ga0209425, IMG submission 184749) | Pelagic Microbial community sample from North Sea - COGITO 998_met_05 (SPAdes) (version 2) | ecosystem: Environmental > Aquatic > Marine > Neritic zone/Coastal water | place: Helgoland, sampling... | reverse complement strand
CAGTTTGATTATGAATCTAGCCTTTGCTATTTACAAGTAAAATATTATGAACCAACTCAAACTTTTCATTGATTTAACAAGAATAAAAAAGCCAATTGGATATATGCTTTTATTCTGGCCATGTGCGTGGGGATTAACACTTGCTTATGACTTTTCAGATAATTTAGATAAATATTATTTTTATTTAATTCTATTTTTTTTAGGCTCTATATTAATGAGGTCAGCTGGATGTATTGTTAATGATATTATAGATAAAGAAATAGATATAAAAGTTTTAAGAACAAAAAATCGTCCTATTGCTTCAGGAAAAATTTCAATCAAACTTGCCATACTATATGCTGCTACTTTATGCTTGTTGGCATTATTTGTACTTTTAAACTTTAATAAATTTACAATCATTCTTGCTTTGGGCTCAATGCCGCTAGCATTCACATATCCTTTAATGAAAAGATTTACTTATTGGCCTCAATTATTTTTAGGAATCACTTTTAATTATGGTCTAATACTTGGTTGGACAGCAATTAAAGGAGAAATAGATATTATTCCAATTATATTTTATTTTGGAGCCATATTTTGGACATTAGCATATGACACTATATATGGGTTTCAGGATATTAAAGATGATGAAATTATAGGAGTAAAATCAACATCAATAAAATTTAAGAAAAATCCAACTCAATTTTTATCTATATGTTTGTTAATTTTTTCAACAACTCTTTTAATTTCAGGATATATGATGAATTTTAATTACCTATACTTCTTATCTTTGTTATTTGTTTTTTTTCACTTATTTTTCTATCAAATTAAAAAGTTTAATTTAGAAGATACCCAAAATTGCTTAAAATTATTTAAATCAAATAATCATTTAGGTTTTTTTACATACGTATGTCTGCTAATTGGTAAATTTAATTCATGAGTGATATTAAAATTTTAAAAAGGTTATTTACTGATTATTCAAAAAAATATTTGAAGAAAATTGGTTTAGCCTTTGTTTTATCAATAGTTTTGGCAGCAAGCACTTCTTCGGTAGCCTATTTATTAGATCCGGCAATTAAACAATTGTTTATAGAAAAAAATCAGACTTTAATTTTTGTTATTCCGCTTTTTATAATACTAGCTTTTGCAGCTAAAGGTACTTCCTTATATTTAGCAAAAGTTATTATGATTGGAGTAGCAGAAGATGTAAGAAAAGATATTCAAAATGACTTATTAGATACAATAATAAAATCAGATACTCAATTTATGGATGAAAACCATTCAGGTAATTTTATTGCAAACCTTACCAATGATGTAAATATGATCATCAATTTAGTGAGTAATGCTATACTGAATTTATTTAAAGATAGTCTAACCTTAATAGGATTGCTTTCAGTGATGTTTTATCAAAATTGGAAGTTATCTCTTATTGCAATCATAATGATACCTTTAGCTAGTTATGCTGCAAAATCTTTGGGTAAAAGGATGAGTAAAATAATTAATCTACAAATGAGAGAGGCCTCACTACTAAATAGTTATCTTTTAGAAATTTTTAAAAATCATAAACTAATTAAAATTTTTCAAAGAGAAAATGATGAAAAAGTTAAAGCAAATAAATATTTAAATAATCTGAAAGAATTCAACAAAAAAATTAATATAGTCTTCGTTAGAGCTTCGCCAATTATGGAGGCCTTTACAGGGGTTATGATTGCAATCTTGATATTTATTTCAGCAAAATTAGTTACAAAAAATGAATTGGAAGTAAGTAACTTTTTTTCTTTTTTAGCTGCGATGATGTTGGCTTATCAACCTGTTAGGTCTTTAGCTACTTTAAATATTGGTATCAAACAGGGTATAACAGGAGCAAGGAAAGTACTACCAATCATCGATACTAAAAATAAGATTAAAGACAAAGACAACGCAACTGAATTATTATTTAAAGAAGGGAATATAAAATTTAAAAATGTAGTATTTAATTATAAAGAAAACGATCGAAATATTTTAAAATCTATAAATTTAGATATTCCAGCAAAAAAGATGACTGCATTAGTTGGACATAGTGGTGCGGGTAAGTCTACTATTTTAAATTTAATTCCAAGATTTTATAATATCAATGATGGAGATATTACTATCGATGATCAATCAATATATAGCTCAACAACTTACTCACTTAGAAAACGTATATCACTCGTAAGTCAAGAAACTACCTTGTTTGATGATACGATTAAAAATAACATCTCATATGCTAACCCAAATGCTTCCTTTAAAGAAATTGAAGATGCAGCAAAATTTTCTTTTGCAGACGAATTTATCGATAAACTACCAGACAAATATGATACAATTATTGGAGAAAATGGAATTAGATTATCTGGAGGTGAAAAACAAAGACTTTCAATAGCAAGAGCCATAATTAAAAAAAGTCCAATAATATTGCTTGATGAAGCTACATCTTCTTTAGATGCAGATACAGAAAGTAAAATACAAAAAGCAATTAGTTTTTTAACCATGGGAAAAACAACTATTGTTATAGCGCATAGGCTGTCTACAATATTAAACTCTGATAAGATTTTTGTAATAGATCAAGGTCAGGTCGCTGGTGAAGGCAATCACACTAATTTGCTCAACTCATCTAAAATCTATAAAAACTTTTATGAAAAGCAAGTTAAGAAGGGATAATGTTATTTTTTTATCGTTTTTTAATTAATATAATTTTTGTAATATCTCCAATAATTTTAATTGTTAGATTGTTAAAAAAAAAAGAGCACATTCTCAGGTTTAAAGAAAAATTTTGTATCTTTTCATCTTATAGAAAAAAAGGTAAACTTATTTGGTTTCATGGAGCAAGTGTAGGAGAAATACAAAGTATTTTGCCAATAATTGAAATACTTGAAAAGAAAAATGACATTAAGCAAATACTGATAACCTCAAATACCTTAAGTTCTTCAAAGGTCATATCAAAACTTAAATTAAAGAAGACAATTCATCAATTTTTTCCAATTGATACTAATTTTTTAACAAAAAGATTTTTGAACCATTGGAGACCAAATACTGCTATATTTATTGATACTGAAATTTGGCCCAATACAGTTTGTAATATAAATAAGAGGGGGATACCTTTAATTATTATCAACGGAAGAATTTCAAAAAAAACCTTTAATAGATGGAAGATGTTTCCAAACTTTGCAAAAGAAATTTTTTGTAAATTTGACTTATGTATTTCATGCAGCGAAATATCTAAAAAATATTTCCATAAATTAGGATTAAAGAAAATAAAATATTTTGGAAATCTTAAATTTGCGAAATCTGAATTACATAAATTTCACTTAGATCGGAAATTAAAAAAATTTATATCTAAAAAAAAAGTATGGGTAGCCTCAAGCACTCACCCAGGTGAAGAAAAAATATGTGGCATAACACATCAAAACTTAAAGAAAAAGTATAAAAATTTATTAACAATTATAATTCCCCGTCATATTGAAAGAATTCCAAAAATTGAAAAAGAAATAAATAATATTGGGCTCAAGACTCATGTCCACAAACCTAACAGAGTCATAAAAAAAGAAACTGATATTTATTTAGTTAATACTTATGGAGAGACAAAATCGTTTTTCAGTAATTGTAAAAATATTTTTTTAGGTGGCTCTATAATTCCACATGGTGGCCAAAACCCATTGGAAGCAGCTAGTTTTGGATGTAGTATATTACATGGTCCACATATATCTAATTTTCATGATATCTACGCTTTTTTAGAAAATAACAAAATAACCACTAAATTTAACAATTCTAAAGCAATGACAAAAATTTTAGATAATTTTTTTACAAGAAAAGAGAGATCAAAAATTATTCAAAAAAAAATAGATTATATTGGTAAAAGAATACTTAATTTAACCTATAAAGAAATTAATCTCTTTATTAAAAAAAATGAAGTTCAAAAAACCTAAATTTTGGGATGATAAAAAAATTAGTTTTTTATCAATCATATTATTTCCATTAACAATTTTTATCACAATCAATAATTTAATTTTAAATTTTGTTTCAAAAGAAAAATCAAAAAAAATTAAAACTATATGTGTAGGTAATATTTATCTAGGTGGGACAGGAAAAACGCCACTAACCATAAAACTATACAACATGCTTAATAATTTAAATTACAAAGTATCTACTGTAAAAAAATTTTACAAAAATCAATTAGATGAACAGATTATTCTTAACAATAAAACTCAATTAATTATATCAAGTACTAGAATAGATGCTTTAAAAAAAGCAATTCAAAAAAAAGATGATTTTATAATTTTTGATGATGGCTTGCAAGACAAGACAATTGATTATGATTTAAAGTTTGTTTGTTTTAATTCAAAAAAATGGATTGGTAACGGTTTTTTGATTCCATCAGGCCCTCTTAGGGAAAAGATAAAAAGTTTAAAAAAATATAATGTGGTTTTTTTAAATGGAAATAATAAAAACATTAATGAAATAAAACAAACAATTGCTCAAATTAATCCAAAAATAGAAATTTTTGAAACTTTTTACAAACCAATAAATATAGAAAAAATAGATTTATCTAAAAAATTCATAATTTTTTCTGGTATTGGAAATCCAAATAGTTTTAGAGAAACACTTATAGAAAACCATATAAATGTAGTAAAAGAAATAATCTTTCCAGATCATTATAACTATAACAAAGATGATATAGAAAAAATTAAATTAGATGCTAAAAAAATAGATGCCAACATTATTACTACAGAAAAAGATTTTGTTAAACTCACTGAAGAAGATAAAAAAGAAATTGAATTTCTTGAAATTTCATTAGATATAAAAAGTGAAATAAAATTAATTGAATTAATAAAAAAATCGTATGAAAAATTTTAAATATTTTATTCAATATATTTTAATTATTTTCCTACTTTTGTTATTCAAAATTATTGGACATAAATATTCTCTAATAATATCAAGCAAACTCTTTTCTTTTATTGGGCCATTTTTTCGATCAAAAAAAATAATTTATTCAAATTTAACTAATGTATTTCCAAACTTACATGAATTAGAAAAAAATAGAATAACTAGAGCAATGTGGGGTAATTATGGAAAAATTTTAGCAGAGTATATTTTTATTAAAAATTTTAGAGATTCAAAATTACAACACAATATAATTGTGGATGGACAAGAAATTTTAGAAAAGATAAAAGAAAATAAAAAACCTGTAATTTTTATTTCTGGGCATTTTAACAATTTTGAATTAATGGCTTTGCATATTGATAAATCAGGGATAGATTTAGCTGCAATTTATAGACCACTAAATAATAAATATCTTAATAAAATAATTGAAAAAATAAGAAAGAGTTACATTTGTAATAAACAAGTAAAAAAAGGAATTGCAGGTACTAAATTATTATTGAAATACTTTAAGGAAGGAACATCAATTGCATTAATGATTGATCAAAGAGTTTCTCAAGGAATAAAATCAAACTTTTTTAACAAAAAAGCATCAACGACTTCGATACCTGCTCAATTTGTTAAAAAATTTAAATGTGATGTGGTTCCAATTTATATTGAACGAATAAATAACTTAAATTTTAAAATAACAATAAAAAAACCAATTAAGTTTTCTGATTCCTCTTCAATAGATTCGATTACAAATGATTTGAATAAAATTCTTGAAGATATGATTATAAAAAATCCAGAGCAATGGATATGGACACATAATAGATGGAAATAACTTATTCTTTTTCTCTTTCTTTTGATGCTTCTACGTAAGAATAATAAGCTTTCTGTGTATCTACATTCCAATATGTTAAATTTTCAATTTTTATTTTTTTGCCTGAAACTGCACATTCAACATAATCACCATTTTCAATAATTTGAAAATTATTAGGTAAATATTTTATTTTTGCTTTTTTTTTCATTTTTAGTTTATATACTTTTATATGAAAGTTGGAATAATAGGAAGTGGTGGAAGAGAACATGCTATTTGTCAAAATTTAAAGAATTCAACAAAAGTTAAAAAGATATATTGTTTTCCTGGGAATGCAGGAACAGATGAAATTGGGGTTAATGTTAATTTAGATTTAGATAATTTTGAAAATCTTAAAGATTTTATTTTAAAAGAAAAAATTAATCTGATCATTATTGGGCCTGAAAAACCTTTAGTTGACGGTCTGGTGGATTATCTAGAAAAATTTAACATTGCAGTATTTGGTCCTAATAAAGTTGCCTCACAGCTTGAAGGATCAAAAATATTTACTAAGAAGCTTTGTCAAAAATATAATATCCCAACTGCTAAATTTGGAGTCTTTAGTAATAAAAATGACTCAAAAGAATTTTTAAAAAAGTCAAATTTTCCAATTGTTATTAAAGCTGACAATCTTGCATCCGGTAAAGGTGTTTATATTTGTGCAAGTAATAATGAAGCTGACATTGCCATAGAGGAAATATTTGATGGAAAGTTTGGTAAAGCAAATAACTTACTAATCGAAGAATTTCTTAAAGGTGAGGAAATGAGTTTTTTTATTATAAGTGATGGAGTTACAATTAAAAACTTTGGAACTGCTCAAGATCACAAAAGAGTTCTAGAGGGAGACATGGGAAAAAATACCGGGGGCATGGGCGCTTATTCCCCTTCAAGATTAATAGATCAAGATTTAGAAAAAAAAATTTTAAATAAAATAATTAGACCAACTTTAAAAGGTTTGTCTGATATAGGAGTTGAATACAAAGGTTTTTTATATGCAGGCTTAATGATAGTTAATAATGAGCCCTTTCTAATCGAATATAATGTGCGTATGGGTGATCCAGAGTGTCAAACTATTCTTCCAAAATTAAAAACTGATATATTAGAAATTTTTTTAGCTTGTTGTGAAAAAAGACTTAAAAAAGTTGATATTAATTGGTTTGATCAAAAAAGCTTATGTGTTGTAATTTGCTCTAAGGGATATCCTGATAAATTTAAAAAAGATATCGAAATAAAAAATATAAAAGATGTGAGGCTTAACCCAAATGAATATCTTTTTCATGCAGGAACTTCTAAGCATAAAGAAAAAATATATGCTATTGGAGGTAGAGTTTTAAATTTTGTATCTGTTTCAGATAACTTTATTGATGCAAAAAAAAGAATTACAAAAAATATTAATAAATTAAATTGGGCTGGTGGCTTTTACAGAAAAGATATTGGTTATAAAGTCATTAAATAATGCGAGTCATATCTGGTGCTTTTAAAGGTAAAAAAATTCTTGAACCTAAGGATTTAAAAACAAGGCCATTGAAGGACTTAACCAAGGAGTCAATTTTTAATATTATAAAACATTCAAACAAATTTAAAATAGAATTAGATAAGTCAAATATTCTTGATTTGTTTTCTGGTGTAGGTTCATTTGGAATTGAATGTCTATCTAGAGGTGTAAAAAAAGTTGTTTTTGTTGAAAATTACCATGAAGTCTTGCCTATATTAAAAAAAAATTTAGCAAACTTAAAAAGTGATATAAATTTTGACATAATTGAAAAAGACATAATTAAAAGTGACTTATTTTTAAAGTTTAATGAGAAATTTGATGTAGTTTTTTTAGACCCTCCATACAAAGAAAAAAAAATAGATACTATACTCATAAAGATAATTGAAGGTAAAATTCTCAATAAAAATAGTATTGTTATAATTCACAGGCACAAAAGTGAAATAGATATCTTGCCTACTAGTTTTAAAATTATTGAAGAAAAAACTTATGGCGTGTCAAAAATTTTATTTTTAAATCAATAAATTTTTTGTCTCTTTTTTTATTAATTCAACTGCAGGCTGATCATAAGGATTTAAATTCAAGGCTTTCCCAATCAATATAGTTTCTAAAATAAAGAAACAAAAAAGTTCACCTAGAGTTTTTTCGTCCCTTTTTTTAATTTCAAAACTTCTAAATGGAATATTTTTTTTTTTAAAAACAGTTTCTGTACCTTTTTTTTGAGCATATAAAATTTCATTTACATTTTTATTTTTTAAATATTTTCTGTTAGGCAACAAAAGATTATTATTCATCTTCAATGATTTTTCGCCTTTTGTATAAAAAAATGTAAAAAAATTATTTTGAAATCCATCAAGGTATAATTGCATAACGCTATGATTATCTTTAGGCATATTAGAGACTATTGGCAACAATCCTTTTTGATGCTTACCAAGACTTTCAGCAACAAGTTGCTGATACCAATTTAACAAATTTTTAGATTTTTCGTCGTAATTAATCAATATTGAATTAAATTTTTTTTGGTCAATAAAGTGAAGTATAGAACTCACATTTAAAATTAAAGAATTTAAAAATTTTTTTTCTTTTATCAAATTATTAAACTGTTTAAAATGATTTCTACGAAGACCCATTAATTCAGCTGGCAACATTCCTACTTCTGATAAAACAGAATACCTTCCACCTATAAAGTTATTATGATGAATAATTTCTGCTTTTAATTTGTTTGCCAAAAGATAGAGGTAGCTACTCTTATTTTCAGTTATAAAAATGTTTCTATCCTTTTTTTTTATAAGTATGTTTGAATTTACTATAGTTTCAATTGTTTCTCCTGACTTTGATACAATTAAATTTGTAAATTTTTCTTCTTTAATTTTTTTATTTTGATCCTGTAAGTTGTTAACAAATGAAAACTTTTTATTAATTTTATCTTTTAAAAAATCATATATTGCTTGAGTACCAAGAATAGAACCTCCCATTCCTATAACTCTAAAATTAGAAAATTTTTTATATTTAGCTAATTTTTTTTTATTAAAGCTATTTTTATAATTTTTGCCCAGAGATTTTAAAATATCACTATTTTCTTTAATTAAAGAATTTAGTTTTTTTTTTAGATTAATTTTTGATTTAACTCTTGTATTGAAGTTTTTAAAATCAATTCTTGGTGTTAACATTAATTATTCTTTATTTTACCAAGTATAGATTTTTCCAAACCTTTATTTTGATTGTTTGAAGTCTGTAGCGTTTGATCTTTAGATTTTCCAATCAAGTTTTGGATATTATTTTCATTATCTTTATCTTTTAAAGTTTCTTCTGATTTTGGTAATGGTAATTCACCATAATTTGGGGGCATTACAAGTGGTAATTTTTTTTGAACAAAGAATTCATCGCTACTTTTTTTTTTTTGATTAGTTAAACCCTCTTTAAACGAAGTGCATGAAGAAAATATTAATAAAATAAAATTTAATAAAATAAATTTTTTAAGTTTTTTCATGTTCCCTATTATTAACCAGTAATTCAAATAAAATCATAAAAATCACACCTATTGTAATAAAAATATCAGCTATATTAAAGATAAACCAATGAAAATTAGAAATATGAAAATCTATAAAATCTGGGACAGCCTTATGCGCAATACGATCATATAAATTACCAAGTGCACCCCCAGTAATCATTGCTAAAGAGTATTTTTTTAAACCATGACTTTGGACCATCATCACAAATATTACACAAATAATAACTGTAATCACTAATGTTAATAAATTATATAAATGACTCTGGTCAAAGGAAAAAAGACCAAAAGCAATACCCTGATTCCAAACAAGCGATATATTTAAAAACTTTGATAAAAACAATTCTGCACCATATGTCTTATCATTTAAATAAATTATGTATATTTTTGTAATTCTATCAACAGTAAATATAAACATAATAATCAATAGATTTAAAATTAAGTTCTTAGATAAATTTTTAAAAATCATTGAGAATGCTTAGCACAAGGGTCTTTATTTATTTTCCAACACACTGGACATTTGTTGCCAGTAGCTTTTAAAGTATTTACACTAGTCTTAATATTTTCTTTAAAAAATATCTTTGCTTTTGAAGTAATACATAGTTCAGAAAAATCTATATTTTTTACAATTTCTGAATATTTTTTATCTAAGTTAATTTCTAATTCAGCTTCTAAACTGGATCCTATTTCCTTGCTGACTCTTTTTTCTTCAATACTGATATTACAAATATTTCTCAGCATTATTAGCTCACTCCACTTCTTGTCTAATTTTTCATTTTGAAATTTTTCTGGAAATTTAAAAAATTTTTCAAGATGAATACTCTTACTTTCATTAGATATGAGTTTGAATATCTCCTCTGTTGTAAATGATAAAATCGGCGCAAACCATTTTAAAAGTGAATTTAAGATTATATTTAACAATGTAATTGTTGACTGTCTTTTTTCAGAATTTTTTAAATCACAATACAAAGTATCTTTTCGTATATCAAAATAGAAAGCAGATAAATCTACAGTACAAAAATTTAACAATTCTTTATAAAGATTATGAAAATCATAATTTTTAAAATAATTTTCAAAATTGTGGTTTATTGAATATATTTTATGAAGCATTAGTTGCTCAAGTTCAGGAAATTTATTTGGGTCTATATCTCCTAATTCAATTTTTTCATATTTATCGTTTAGATTTCCAAGTAAATACCTAAATGTATTTCTTATTTTTCGATATGAGTCTGCATGTTGGTCTAAAATGGAATGATCTATTCTTAAATCCTCTGCATAATTAGAAGAGGCAACCCAAATTCTAAGTATGTCGGCACCATATTTTTTCAAAATATCTTCTGGCGCAATTACATTTCCAAGAGATTTTGACATTTTCAAACCTTTTCCATCAACAACAAAACCATGTGAAAGTATTGATTCAAAAGGAGCTCTACCTCTTGTTCCGCATGACTCTAAAAGTGATGAATGAAACCATCCTCTGTGTTGATCAGACCCTTCTAAGTACATTGATGCTGGCCATTTTAAATCCTCTCTTTTTTCTAAAACAAATGAGTGTGTTGAGCCACTATCAAACCATACTTCAACAATATCACTCAATTTTTCATAATCATCAGATTTATATTTTTTACCCAAAAATCTTTGTGGATCATCTGAAAACCAACAATCAGAACCCTCATTTTCATAAATATTTGCAATATTCTCATTAACTTCATCATCAACCAAAATTTCTTTTGTCTTTTTATTCACAAAAATTGGAAGAGGCACTCCCCAAACTCTTTGTCTGGATACACACCAATCAGGTCTCGTTTCAATCATTGCTTTTAATCTTTCTTTTCCTTTGCTTGGATAAAAAGTAGTATCATCTAAAGCTTTTAGAGCTTTACTTCTTAATTGATGGCTTTCCATGGATATAAACCATTGAGGGGTCGCTCTATGAACCAATGGAGCTTTTGATCTCCAAGAGTGTGGGTAGGAGTGGACTAACTCACCACTTGTTAATAATTTTTTTTGTTCTTTAAGTTTTTCAATTACAATTGGATTAGCTTTAAATATATGATTTCCTTCAAACAAATGAACATTTTTTGTATACTTTCCATCTCCATCTACAGTTTCAATGGCTTTAATTCCATGGTTCAAACATAAATTAAAATCGTCAGGGCCATGACTTGGTGCACAATGCACTATACCCGTTCCTTGCTCTGTGGTTACAAACCTAGCCTCTAACATTGGAACATCAAACTCATAGCCTAAATCAAAAAAAGGATGATTGCAGATAGTATCTTTAAGATTTTTACCTTTAAATTTTTTAATCTCTTTATAGTTTTTTATAGAGCAATCTTTAATTACAGAGTTTAGTAACTCTTGAGCGATTACAATTTTTTTATCCTTGAAGTCTCCCTCATCATTTAATTCAATCAGCACATAGTCAAGAGCTTCATTATAAGCTAAAGCTTTATTTGCAGGTATTGTCCATGGAGTTGTTGTCCATATAATTATTTCGCTACCTTCTAACTCTTTGATATTAGATGATTTTACAGGAAAAGAAGTATAGATAGTGTCAGATTTATGATCCTGATACTCAACTTCAGCATCGGCAAGAGCAGTTTTTTCAACTGTTGACCATAATACTGGTTTAAATCCCCTGTATAAACTTCCCTCTTTTAAAAATTTTCCAAGCTCTCTTACAATTTGCGCCTCTGCATCAAAACTCATTGTGGAATAATAATTTTCCCAATCACCAATTACACCTAATCTTTTAAATTGACCTTTATGAACTTCAATCCATTTTTCAGCAAAAGATCTACATTCTTTTCTGAACTCTACTATTGGAATCTCGTTTTTATTTTTCTTATTTTTTTTATATTGTTCTTCAATTTTCCACTCAATTGGTAAACCATGACAATCCCATCCTGGTACATAGACAGAGTCCTTTCCGTCCATTTGATGAAATTTTACAATTATATCTTTTAAAATTTTATTAAGGGCTGTACCCATATGAATGTTGCCATTTGCATATGGAGGACCATCATGAAGGACAAATTTTTCTTTACCTTTATTGGATTTTCTAAGTTCTTGATAAAGGTTAATTTTATTCCAGTATTCTAAGATTTCTGGTTCTCTAATTGGTAAGTTAGCTTTCATGGAAAAAGCTGTTTTGGGAAGATTTATCTTTGATTTACTCATTTTATTTTTTTTGCAATTTTTAAATCTGTTTTAATTTGAGATCTTAACTGATTAACACTTTTAAATTTTTTTTCTTTTCTTATAAATTTTAAAAACTCAACTGATAAATACATATTATAAAGATTGCCAGAAAAATTAAATAAATGAACTTCTAATAAGATTTTTTTTTGATTAAATGTGGGCCTATAGCCTAGATTAGCTATTCCTTTGATGTATTTTGAGCTATTTTTCTTTAGCACTCTGACGGCATATACCCCTGGTTTTGCCAAGATATAATCTTTGATATCCAAATTACATGTGGGAAATCCAATTTTTTTTCCAACCTGCCTTCCCTTTTGAACAATGCTTTCTATAGTCCATGTTTTATTTAAAAGTTTGTTTGCTTTTTCTAAAAAGCCATTTTCTAAGAGTTTTCTTATTAAAGATGATGAGACTACTTTATTATTAATTATAAGAGGTTTAGGCTTAACAACTTTATAATTGTAATTCTTTTCATTTTTAATAAGCAGATTAACATCACCCTCTCTTTTGTTTCCAAATCTAAAATTATTACTTACAAATAAGAATCTTGCTTTTAACTTTTTAGAAAGAATAACTTTTATGAAATCTATCGATTTTGTTTTAGAAAAAGGTTTATCAAACTTTTTGGTTATAATAAAATCCACACCAAGTTTGTTTAGTAAATTTATTTTTTGATCTATACTGGATATTCTAAAATTTTTTAATGATTTGTTAAAAAACATTTTTGGCATTGGATCAAAATTAATCACTCCAATGCTTAATTTGTATATTTTTTTATATGACTGAGCTAACCTAAATAACTTTTGGTGCCCTAAATGAACCCCATCAAAATTACCAATTAAGATTATAGACTCTTTATGTTTTTTACTAATATCAAAATTTTTATATAATTTTACCATTTTAGATCTGACTGTAAAAAATTTACAATTGACTCGTACTGTTTGGATATATTCTCTATTCCCTCATCAAATATTTCATTTTTATGAACACCATTCGATATTAATAATGAGTCATAATTAAGAAGATTTGCACCTTTTATATCTGTATTCAAATTGTCACCTATTGATAATATTTTCTTATCTTTATTGTCTGTTGCTAGATTATAAACTTCAGCGTAAGGTTTTCCAAAATATACCACTTCACCACCCATTTTTTCAAATATCATAGCTACCGAACCTGCACATAATTCTCTTTTATTTCCTCTATCAACAATTAAATCAGGATTAGTACAAATCATTTTTTTATTAATATGATTTTTTAATAAATCTTTATAATAATTAAGATCATCATAGCTATCAAATAAACCTGTACACAATAAATATTGACTATCATCTATATTTTTAGATTGATTATTTTTAAAATCATTGAATAAATCAAAATCTCTTGGGGGCCCTATATGAAAAAATTTATTTGATTGATAAAATTTTTTAAGATATTTTAAAGATGCTTCCCCTGAAGTAAAAACATGATCTCTAAGTTCTTTTTCCATCCCCATTTTTTCTAAAAATGCTTTTACAGTTTCATTTGGTCTTGGGGCATTTGTTAGTAAAACAAAACTCTTGTTCATCTTTGATAGTTCTCGAAGCACAAGAATTGCTTGTTCATTAAGATTAATTCCATTGTGAACTACTCCCCATAAATCAATATAAAATAAGTCATAATTTTCAGCAATTGACTGCAATCCTGCGTTGTCCAAATTTTTAGTCATAAATTAAGATATAAAGCATAAAATTTACAATTTCTCAGTATTTTTCCTAACTTATTTTCCTTACTGCCTTGAAATAGCTAGGTCAGTATCTATATGAGGCTCATATTAATAAGGAGAATTTATGAAGTTTAAACCGTTACATGACAGAGTATTAATCGAAGTTCTAGATAGCA
>Ga0209425_10004434_pt1 | contig 14299 bp, 15 predicted proteins | sample COG_05_FD_184749 | JGI IMG/M metagenome (GOLD analysis project Ga0209425, IMG submission 184749) | Pelagic Microbial community sample from North Sea - COGITO 998_met_05 (SPAdes) (version 2) | ecosystem: Environmental > Aquatic > Marine > Neritic zone/Coastal water | place: Helgoland, sampling... | reverse complement strand
AGAGGACTTTTAAAAGGGTCACTGATTTGCCCCTGCTTAAGTGAAGAGAAAGCCACAGTCGCTAATTCATCAATTAAAATTTCTTCTCGGGTAAGAATTCCTATCTCAATTTGGCTTTTGTCTAGGCCAGCAACATTTTTTGCAGTAGTAAAAAAATCTTTTCCAGCTTTTAATTGCTCCGATATTGAGCGGATTTTTTTTTCATCAGACATTAAAATTTGTAAAATTTCTCGTGTCTCAGGTGCCTCAAATTCGTCTAACCGGTTATCATAACTCTCCCTTATTAATTGTTCAGAGACATCGACATCCGCTATAAAGTCACTAACTTTCAGCTCTACCAAAGTAAATGAGCGCAACTCGGGTGCGGTAAAACGATTTCCATTCTTTTTATGAAACTCTATTAGTTCTGCTTCCGCTATTTTATCAGAAACCGTAAACGACTCATGAGGAATTTCAAGAAATTTTATCGATCGTTTCTCATTTCGAAATTTGTATAATGGCTCTATCATGTGATCATCTAATTTAGAACTATTTTGAAGGATGCTCAAAAGTTGATTTTCTATAAGCAAGCGTTTAAATGAATTAATATAATCACCTTCACTCAGGCCCATTTGTCTGATCTTTTCATCAAAAGTAAATCGGTCAAAACTGCCAGTCGGAGACTTAAATCTATCATCGTTCTGAATTTCTGAAGATACTAAGTTATCACTAATCGTTAACCCTAAAGAAGCAGCTTCCAACTCAAAAAGCTTTTGCTTGATCAAAGATTGTACAATATTTTCTGAAATACCAAGTGATTTTGCTTGCTCAACACTGAATGTGTTGCCGAAAATTTGTTGTAGATTATTTATCTGTTTTCTTAACTCATTTTCATATTCGGCCTTTAGTATCCCTGACTTTCCCACTTTTGCTACTAGTTCTGCTTCTTGCGGTGGTGAGATGTAATCTCCGATTCCCCAAAGACCAAAACTTAAAATTAGGAGGGCTAGTAAAACTTTCGTACCCCATCCAATAATAATTTCACGAAATGTTTTTTTCTTGCTTTCAACCATTTTTTTCCTATTTTTTAGCAATACATTTTAAACTCAGGAACTGCGTGTGCTTCTTATACGGGTCTGAGTACCATATATTACTTTGGAGATTATCATCTAGCAACACCTAGCTTTTATAGAACTATTTAACAAAAATATAAATTAAACACATGTAATTTGAAAAATTTTGGGATTAGGAGATTCTAATGAACCATAAGCGACCGCCTGTAATTGCAGGGAATTGGAAAATGAACGGGACTTCCGAGATGGTTAGGCAGTTTTCTGAAAGTATATTAAATAATGTATGGGACGAAAATTTAAAACAGTGTGAGATTATAGTATGCCCACCAGCACCGCTCATTCCATTATTTTGTGAGAATGCTTCTCAGGCGGCATTTGTAGTTGGCGGACAAGATTGTCACTCTTCAGAAAGCGGAGCGTACACAGGAGATGTTAGCGCTCTAATGCTAAAAGATGTTGGTTGTAATTCCGTAATTGTGGGCCATTCAGAACGGCGAATATCGTATAATGAGATAAATTCGACCGTTAAGTTAAAAGCAAGCGCAGCGAAAAAAGCTGGTTTAACCGCAATTGTGTGTGTTGGAGAAACTCAAGATCAAAAAAATGATGGGGAGACGGTTGAAATCGTCACGACCCAAGTCTTGGAGTCAATTCCGGAGTCAGCTTCTGACATCGACACCATGATCGCTTATGAACCGATTTGGGCTATTGGTACAGGAAAGATTCCAAAAATAAACGAAATAGCTAATGTGCATAATGCCATAAGAGGTGCGGTGGCTAAAAGTAAAGGGGCCGAAGTAGCAGAAAGAATTAGGATACTATATGGAGGATCTGTAAAACCAGATAATGTCGCTGAGATACTCTCAATTGATGATGTTGATGGTGCCTTAGTGGGTGGCGCAAGTTTGTCGAGTAATGATTTTTGGTCTTTGTGTACGAATGCCGCAAAATTATTTGCCATGTTGAGTAGAAAAGTATAGAACACCACCTCAGTGGAGCGATTTGGCTATTTATATCTGAATTAATATCACATTGAAGTAAATTCCGAGGAAAATTTTATGGAAACTGTTCTGTTAGTTGTACATTTATTGTTGGCTGTATCCATGATCTTTTTGGTGTTAATTCAACAAAGTGAGGGCGGCCTTGGAGGAATGGGTGGTGGCTCCTCATCTGGTGGAGGAATGGGAGGCTTTATGACAGGTCGAGCAACCGCAAATCTTCTTACTAGGTCCACAGGTATAATAGCAGCTGCATTTTTTGTAACATCTTTGACTCTGGCAATCATGGCAGATAATGGCAGAAATAAAGGATCTATATTAGATCAAAATATTGGGAAAACGAATCAAAAACAGGTTCCGTCGTCTCCAACTGTTCCCTCTGTACCGAGTGCTCCAGTTAAATAAATTATAAGTCTTTTAAATCAATAAGCTATATTGAGTCGACTAAGAAACTCGTCTTTATTGTTTGTGAATTAGAATTCTAGGTATAAACTTTTCATCCATGACGCGATTTATTTTCATCACTGGCGGAGTGGCTTCATCTCTTGGAAAAGGTCTCGCTTCAGCTTCGTTAGCTGCTCTTCTACAAGCACGTGGATTTAGTGTTCGAATTAGAAAGTTAGATCCGTACTTGAATGTTGATCCCGGTACAATGAGTCCGTATCAACATGGAGAAGTTTTTGTTACTGAGGACGGTGCGGAAACTGACCTTGATCTCGGGCATTATGAGAGGTTTACCTGCGTCGATGCAAAACAAACGGATAATGTAACGACGGGGAGAATTTATTCGGACGTCATCGCTAAAGAACGCAGAGGTGAGTATCTTGGTGCTACTATTCAGGTTATACCTCATGTCACTGATGCAATTAAACAGTTTACGGTTTCAAACCTTAATGAAGAGGATTTTGTTTTAGTTGAAATTGGTGGAACGGTTGGAGATATTGAAGGTACTCCGTTTTTAGAGGCGATTAGACAACTTGGTTATGAGCTCGGTAGAAGCCGAACAATGTATATACATTTGACTTTGTTGCCTTTCTTGGCTGCAGCGGGCGAACTGAAAACTAAGCCAACTCAACATTCTGTTAAAGAGCTCCTAAGTGTTGGAATTCAGCCAGATCTTTTGCTATGTAGGGCTGACCGTGACCTTCCTGTTAGTGAGCGATCGAAGATAGCCTTATTTTGTAACGTTAGGGAGGAAGCTGTAGTTTCTGCTTTGGATGTTGCATCGATTTATGAGGTTCCACTTAGATATCATGAACAAGGGCTAGATACTGAGGTTTGTAGTCATTTTGAATTAAAGGCTGACAAGCCAAATCTCGATGCATGGAAGAATGTCGTTAAGAGAGTCACAACACCAGAAGGTGAAGTTACAATTGCGATCGTTGGCAAGTATACCATACTATTGGATGCCTATAAATCATTAGTAGAAGCTTTAGCTCACGGTGGTATATCTAATAACGTTAAAGTTAAGATAAAATGGATTGAGTCTGAAGTTTTTGAGAAGAAAACTACACCCAACGAAATAGAGAGTTGTGATGGAATCCTTGTTCCAGGTGGTTTTGGGTCTAGAGGCGCAGAGGGTAAAATTAAAGCAGCACAATTTGCTCGGGAAAAGGGTATTCCTTACTTTGGCATTTGTTTTGGGATGCAAATGGCAGTTATAGAGGTGGCTCGTAATTTAGCGGGTATCAAAAATGCGGGAACGACGGAGTTCGGGATTTGTGAAGATAAAGTCATAGGCTTGATGACTGAATGGGAAAATGATGGTAAATTAGAAAAGCGTCATGAAGATAGCGACAAGGGTGGTACGATGAGATTGGGAGCTTATCCTTGTATCATTAAAGAAAATACAAAAATCCATGAAATTTATGGCAAATTAGAAATTAGTGAACGTCATAGACATCGCTATGAAGTTAATATTGAATATGAAAAACAGCTGGAAAAGTTTGGGGTTATTTTTTCTGGTAAATCACCAGATAATATTTTACCGGAAATAATAGAAATTCCTTCTCACCCTTGGTTCATAGGGGTTCAATTTCATCCAGAATTAAAATCTCGCCCATTTGAACCGCACCCTTTATTCACAGACTTTATTAGAGCGGCGATTGAACAATCAAGGTTGGTTTAAATTATGAAAACTTCTAAAACGATAAAACTTGGCGAAAATGAAATTAGTAATGATATTAACATAACGTTTATTGCCGGGCCCTGCGCAATGGAAAGCAGAGATCATGCTATTGAAATGGCTTCTGCTATTAAAGAGATAAGTAAGAAGCATAATATTCACATGATTTATAAATCATCCTTCGATAAAGCGAATAGGACAAGTATTAAAAGTGGTAGGGGAATTGGAATCCAGAAGGCGATGCCAATTTTTTCTGAAATACGAGAGATAGTAGGGCTACCAGTTGTAACAGACGTTCATTCAATTGAAGAATGTAGGATTGTTGGTGAGACAGTCGATGTCATCCAAATCCCAGCTTTTCTATGCCGTCAGACTGATTTACTAATAGCTGCTGGAGAAACCGGTAAAATCGTCAACATAAAGAAGGGGCAATTTTTGGCACCATGGGATATGGCAAATGTTGCCAGGAAAGTTGAGAGCACTGGCAATAAAAACATTATGTTATGTGAACGTGGAGCAAGTTTTGGTTATAATACTTTGGTATCTGATATGCGATCATTAGCAATTATGGCAAAAACTGGTTATCCAATAATTTATGATGCAACTCACTCAGTTCAACAGCCAGGTTCATCGGGAGATAAATCAGGGGGGGATAGGGCATTTGCGCCTATTTTAGCTCGAGCTGCTGTTGCCGTCGGGGTTGCCGGTGTTTTTATGGAGACTCATCAGGATCCAGATAACGCACCAAGTGATGGTCCCAATATGATTTATTTAAATGAACTTGAGAACATAATTGAAATGTTAATAGAATTTGACTCGATAGCAAAGAAACATCCTATCAATTTGGACTAATATAGATTTAATAAATTATATATGGTTGTAACTCAGAATAAATTATTAAAATATCAGCTAGGTGAAAAAAATGACAGCGATTATAGATGTTTACGGAAGAGAGATAATTGATTCGAGAGGCAACCCAACAATCGAGGTAGACGTAACTCTTGAGAGTAATATAGTTGGTCGTTTTGCTGTGCCATCAGGAGCCTCGACGGGTAAGCACGAGGCAATCGAATTGAGGGATGGTGATAAAAAGCGTTATGGGGGTAAGGGTGTCTTGAATGCGTGCGAGAACATAAACTCTACAATATTTGATGCCATTGTAGGAATGGATGTTTGTGAGCAGATGCGTATTGATCAAATGTTGGTTGAACTTGACGGCACTCCCAATAAATCAAATCTCGGAGCTAATTCAATTCTAGGGGTAAGTGTAGCTGTTGCTAAAGCTGCCGCTAACGAACTGGAGTTGCCTTTTTATCGTTATATAGGAGGTGTATTCTCGAATACTATGCCCGTTCCAATGATGAACATAATTAACGGTGGCCAGCATGCAGATAACCAAATCGATATTCAGGAATTTATGATTATGCCTGTGGGTGCAGAAAGTTGCGCTGAGGCAATTCGTATAGGATCAGAAGTTTTTCAATCACTTAAAATTGAATTGAATAACAAAGGTTACAATACAAACGTTGGAGATGAGGGCGGTTTCGCGCCAAATCTTAATAGTGCTGATGAAGCTCTATCCTTCATAATGAAATCAATTGAAAAAGCTGGTTATCGACCAGGTGAAGATATTGTTTTGGCCTTAGATGCCGCCTCGAGCGAGTTTTATAAAGACGGAAAATATCATTTAGCAGGTGAAAAACAGATCCTTACCTCTCCTGAAATAGTCGAATATTACCGTAGTTTGGTTAAAAAATATCCGATTTTTTCTATTGAAGATGGTATGTCTGAGGATGATTGGGAGGGATGGCGATGTATGACAGAAGAATTAGGAGAAAAATGTCAACTGGTTGGTGATGACTTATTTGTTACGAACCCAGAGCGTTTATTAAAGGGTATTGCTGAGAATGTAGCTAATTCTATTTTAATCAAAGTTAATCAAATAGGCACGCTAACGGAAACATTAAAGTCAGTGGACTTAGCGCATAAGGCTGGTTATACATCCGTTATATCTCATAGATCGGGAGAGACTGAGGACTCAACAATTGCTGATATCTCAGTAGCAACGAATTCAGGTCAAATAAAGACAGGTTCTTTGTCCAGGTCAGACAGGTTGGCTAAGTATAATCAACTCATTAGAATTGAGGAAGAGCTCGGTAACTGCTCAATCTTTGCTGGTAAATCAATATTATTGAATAAATAATTTTTGTTAAATATTTATTAACTTATGCGAATCATATTCGATTCTATTAAGTATAAATATTGATGGTTAGTTTTATCATTCACCAGTGAGATGAACCCATCCATTAGATAAAAGTTTAGTTAAGTAATGTGGTTCGCTCATAACTTTCTATGAGTGATCTGAGCAAATATATTTTTAGCAGAATGCTTCAAGGAGAACTATGAAAGTTCTATCTGAGATAAGGTTACGTTCCTCATACATTTTGGGCCCTATTTTATGTATAGGTTTGATTTTTTATATCGCTTATCACGCAGTTCAAGGAGACAGAGGTTTAATTGCTTACTGGCAGTTGACTAAGCAGATTGAACGAGCTCTGATCGTAAATGAGGAATTGGAAGAAAGGCGTTCAAAACTTCAAAATCAGGTAAGTTTACTAAGTCCGCAAACTTTGGACAGAGATATGCTAGATGAGCGCGCAAGATTTTTATTGGGCTATAGTAAACCCAGCGAATTCATATATTATTTCAAATGATAGTTCACTTAAATTTGATGATTTAATTTTTCATTCTTTTACTTTTAATGACGTTCCAATATTTCAATGAATAAGCAATATTGCATAAGACTTTGAATTTTTATTGCGTATTTTACATAAGTAGTTGTAGATTCTTTCACAACTTTCACTTTGTTAACTAATATTGAGTTAATTTTTATTTTATTGTTGATTACCAATAGCTTCTCATGCATTTTTAGACTATATTTACCGTAAATCTTGAATATTTCATAATGTTTAAACTAACTTTTGATGAAATTCACTGAAGACTAATTACTGCAAGGGGTGGTTTCTATGGCCAAACAATCCGTAAAAAAGATGGCAACGAGAAAAAAATCAAAGAAGGTCGACCATAACGCTGATGAGCTTTTGAAGCTTTATAAAGATATGTTGCTAATCCGAAGATTTGAAGAAAAAGCGGGTCAGTTGTACGGAATGGGATTAATCGCTGGATTTTGTCATTTGTATATTGGTCAAGAGGCTGTAGTTGTAGGCATGCAAGCAGTTGCTGATCATAATGTTGACACTGTTATTACAAGTTATCGTGATCATGGGCATATGCTGGCCAGTGATATGAATCCAAAAGGTGTAATGTCGGAACTAACTGGCAGAAGCTCTGGTTATTCTAAGGGCAAAGGTGGCTCAATGCATATGTTTAGCCGCGAAAAAAAGTTTTTTGGTGGGCATGGTATCGTTGGAGCACAAGTTCCAATTGGAACAGGATTGGGTTTTGCGCATAAGTATAATGGAGACGGAGGCGTTTGTATGACCTATTTTGGGGATGGAGCTTCAAACCAAGGTCAGGTATTTGAGTCTTTTAATATGGCTTCATTATGGAAATTGCCTGTAATCTATATTATTGAGAATAACCGATACGGTATGGGTACATCTGTAAAAAGAGCCTCATCAAATCATGAATTATTTTCTCGAGGCAGTGCTTTTGGTATACCCGGTTCTAGCGTAGATGGAATGGATGTTTTGGCTGTAAAGGAAGCTGGGAAAAAGGCCCTCGATTATGCGCGCTCTGGAAAAGGCCCTTACATACTAGGGATGCAAACATATAGGTATCGCGGACATTCGATGTCAGATCCCGCAAAATATAGGAGCAGAGAGGAGGTCAGTAAAGTTCGTTCAGAGCAAGATCCCATTGATAGAATTCGCCAACGAATATTAGATCTTAATGCGGCGGATGATGAAGCTCTGAAGAAAATTGATAGTGCTGTAAAAGCTGTTGTATCTGAAGCCGCAGATTATGCGCAGGAGAGCCCAGAGCCAGACTTATCAGAATTATATACCGATATTTTAGTTGAAGTTTAAATAGGACAAAGAGGAAAAAAGATGTCTCATCAAGTTCTAATGCCCGCACTATCGCCAACAATGACAGAAGGTACCCTAGCCAAGTGGTTGATTAAAGAAGGTGACCACATTCGTTCTGGAGACTTAATTGCTGAAATTGAGACAGATAAAGCGACCATGGAAATTGAGGCTACAGAGGACGGTATTATTGGAAAGCTTTTAATTGAGGAAGGTCAAGAGAACGTCAAGGTAAATGTCTCTATCGCAATTATACTAGAAGAAGGTGAGGACATAAATAATACGAATATCGAAATTTCGTCATCTGATGATATTGAACCGGAAATAAATTTAAAATCAGAAGAAAAGATTGTGACGGATATTTTGCCAAAAAAGCATGAAAACTCTGCTGAAAAGGATATAAATCCTAAAGAGATAACTGTCAGAGAAGCTTTGCGTGATGCTATGGCTGAAGAAATGCGAACTGATAAAAATGTATTTCTTATGGGAGAAGAGGTAGCCGAATACCAAGGGGCATATAAGATCTCTCAAGGTTTGTTGGAGGAGTTTGGAGACAGTCGTGTTATTGATACCCCGATAACCGAACATGGATTTACTGGGCTTGGTGTAGGGGCTGCATTTGGTGGCTTGCGTCCAATTGTTGAGTTTATGACCTTTAATTTTGCCATGCAAGCAATGGATCATTTAATAAATTCAGCAGCTAAAACTTTATACATGTCGGGAGGTCAAATGGGGTGTCCAATTGTCTTCAGAGGTGCTAACGGAGCTGCTGCGGGTGTGGCAGCACAGCATTCTCAGTGTTTTGCTAGTTGGTATGCCCATATTCCGGGTTTAAAAGTTGTAGCACCTTATTCATCTGAGGATGCTAAGGGTTTACTAAAATCGGCTATCAGGGATCCAAACCCAATTATTTTTCTGGAAAATGAAATACTTTATGGCCGCTCTTTCCCTATTACCCAAGATCCAAATTTAACCGTACCAATTGGTAAAGCAAAAATTGAGCGTCCTGGCAAGGATGTCACAATTGTAACCTTCTCAATTATGGTTGGGTTGGCACTAGAGGCTGCGGAAATGCTCGCCGGAGAAGGTATCGATGCCGAAGTAATAAACCTTCGGACGCTAAGGCCACTAGATTTGGACACAATAATTAAATCAATAAAAAAGACTAATCGAGTTGTAAGTCTTGAAGAAGGTTGGCCAGTTGCCGGTATTGGCTCCGAAATTGCCGCTATTTCAATGGAGCATGCATTTGATTATTTGGATGCACCAGTGCTGAGGGTATGCGGAGAGGATGTTCCAATGCCGTATGCCACTAACTTAGAAGCTGCTGCTATACCCAATATTGATAGAGTTGTCTCGGCAGTGAAGTCTGTTTGCTATCGTTAAGGAGTAAATTTATTATGACTATAAATATTTTAATGCCAGCTTTATCTCCCACTATGACTGAAGGTAAAGTCGCTAAGTGGTATAAGAATGTTGGAGATAACATTATTGCAGGCGATATTATTGCTGATATTGAAACAGATAAAGCTACGATGGAGTTGGAGTCAATTGACGACGGAGTACTTGGAGAAATTATAGTTAAGGAAGGAACTGAGGCAGTTAATGTTAATGATATAATAGGTGTTATTTTAGAGGAGGGTGATAACAATACAGCCACTTCTGCTTCAATTAATACGTTTTCTGATAAAATATCTGGTTCCAAAGAAACCGAGGATAATAATAAAAGATCAAATCAACAAGAAAGCAATAAAAACCTAAAGAAAGATCCAACTAAAAAAAGAATATTTGCTTCGCCTTTGGCAAGACGTATAGCCCATGAAGTAGATCTCAATTTGGGAGAAATTAGTGGTACTGGTCCAAATGGTCGAATTATTAAACTAGATGTTGAAAATGCAATTTCTCTTAACAAGAAAAGTGACGTTATATCCAATGAAGTTCAGTCAGGGCCCTCGTTACTGCCCACAGCTATTGCTTCATTTGGCAAGTATACTGGAAAACCTAACTCAACAATACGAAAAATTATTGCTGAGAGACTGACTGCAAGCTCTCGAGATATTCCTAGCTACTCATTAACGGTTGATTGTGAGCTAGATAATTTGATGAATATGAGAGCTGATTTAAATAAACGGTCACCTAATGGTGATTTAGGATATAAAATTTCAATAAACGATTTTTTGATACGTGCAATTGCTCTTACCATTAGGCGGGTGCCCGAGGTGAATACGGCTTGGTCTGAAGAGGCTATATTGCAATATGAGGATATAGATATATCAGTTGCTGTCTCAACAAATGATGGACTTATTACGCCGATTATTCGAAAAGCTGATCAAAAAGGTTTGTCGGAAATATCAATCGAAATGGTTGAATTGGCGGATCGAGCTCGGTCCAATAAATTAACGCCTGACGAATTTCAAGGTGGAGGGTTTACAATTTCAAATCTAGGAATGTTTGGTGTAAAAAATTTTACTTCTATTATTAATCCTCCTCAATCCTGTATTATGTCGGTAGGGGCAGGCGAGCAACGCCCAATCGTTAGGGATGGTAAAGTTGTTGTTGCAACAGTTATGACGAGTACTCTCACTTCGGATCATCGAACCGTTGATGGCGCTTTATCTGCTCAATTCATGAGAGAATTTAAAATCATGATCGAAGATCCTTTAACTATGTTGTTGTAGAGTAAAATAATGAGTGAAAAAAAATACGATTTGGTAGTAATAGGGGGTGGCCCAGGAGGTTACGTTGCAGCTATTAGAGCCTCCCAACTAGGTCTTAACACTGCCCTCGTTGAGTATGAAAATTTAGGCGGGGTTTGTCTTAATTGGGGGTGTATTCCAACAAAAGCTCTCTTAAAAACAGCAGAGGTATATCGGAATATTAAAGACGCCGAGAAATATGGACTAAAAGTATCGGGAGTGGAGTATGACTTAGATAAAATAGTTGGTCGATCGAGAAATATCGCTGGACAACTCTCAACGGGGGTTACTGGTTTACTAAAAAAGAACAAGGTTGAAGTTATAAAAGGTTTTGGCAGGCTGTTGGGTGATGGAAGAGTAAATGTTGCCCGAGATCAGGCTAGTTCATTTGATTTTTCTGCTGAGAATATAATTATAGCCTCTGGAGCAAGAGCAAGAGTTCTGAGTGGCCTTGAGCCAGATGGCGAGCTAATATGGACATACAAAGAGGCGATGACCCCTGATATTATGCCTAAAAAGTTACTAGTTGTTGGATCTGGTGCCATCGGGATAGAGTTTGCGAGTTTTTATAATACTCTGGGTGCGGAGGTAACTGTGATAGAGGTGCTTCCACATATTTTACCAACAGAAGACATCGAAATTTCAGAGCTTGCCCGGAAGTTATTTGAAAAAGATGGTATAGATTTTATTACGAAAGCCAAACTAACTTCGTTTAAAAAGAAAAAAGAAACTTTGACCGCTGTAATAAATATTGATGAAAAAGCGCACGAATTAGATTTTGACAAAGTCATAATGGCTGTAGGAATTCAGGGGAATCATGAGAACCTGGGGCTGGAAAATACAATGGTTAAAGTTGAGAAAGGGCATATTGTTACGGATCAATGGAATGCCACAGCAGAAACGGGCGTATACGCTATTGGAGATATCGTAGGCCCCCCATGGTTGGCTCACAAGGCGAGTCATGAGGGTATAATTTGCGTTGAGAGAATTGCTGGTAAAAAGAAAACTCATCCTCTTGATAAAAATAAAATACCAGGTTGTACGTATTCTCATCCCCAAATTGCGAGTGTTGGCCTTACGGAGGCTCAGGCGATTGAAAAGGGCTTTGATATAAAAGTTGGCAGGTTTCCATTTGTTGGAAATGGGAAAGCTATTGCACTTGGAGAACCCGAAGGATTAATAAAAACAATTTTTGACGCATCGAATGGAGAATTATTAGGTGCTCATATGATAGGTACCGAAGTTACCGAACTTATTCAGGGCTATTCAATTGGAATGACTTTGGAAACGACAGAAGCTGAAATCATAGAGACTGTCTTCCCTCATCCGACACTTTCTGAAATGATGCACGAATCGGTGCTGAATGCCTACGAACGCGCGATTCATTATTAAATTGTTAAAAAGAGAAAATGGAAATTTAATTCGGCAATGAATGATATAAAAAAAATTAGACATCCTCAATTTAAGAATATTCCTGAAAGGCCGAGTGGTCGAAAACCCAATTGGATAAGGGTCAAAGCACCCGTATCTGAGGGGTATAGAGAAACAAAGTCTTTAATGAAGGATCTAAAATTAACGACTGTCTGCGAAGAGGCGGCGTGTCCAAATATTGGAGAATGTTGGGAGCAGAAACACGCTACAGTAATGATCCTTGGAGATACGTGCACCAGAGCCTGCTCCTTTTGTAATGTAATAACAGGAAAGCCAGATAAAATTAACTTATCTGAACCTAAAAACATTGCAAAAATGGTTTTAATAGCCAAGTTAAAACATGTGGTAATTACCTCTGTTGATCGTGACGATTTGCTTGATGGCGGAGCAAATCATTTTGCAAACTGCATTAAAGAGATTAGGAGTATGGCGCCAAATACTACAATTGAAGTGCTAACGCCTGATTTTAGAAATAAAATTGGAGCGGTCGAGATTGTTGTTGATGCGAAACCTGATGTTTTTAATCATAATCTCGAAACTGTACCACGATTATATAAAGCTATCAGACCTGGTTCACGTTATTATCATTCACTAAGATTGCTAGAAATGGTGAAGGAATTAAGTCCTGGTATATTCACTAAGTCCGGTATCATGGTTGGTCTCGGAGAGAGCAAAGAAGAAATCATACAAGTAATGGAAGACCAGAGATCGGCAAAAATAGATTTTCTTACTATCGGACAATATTTGCAACCAACAACCCAACATGCAACCGTCGAGAGATATGTGACCCCAGATGAATTTTTTGAGTATGAGCAAATTGCTTATTCAAAAGGTTTTCTTAAGGTCTCTTCTTCACCTTTGACGAGATCCTCATATCATGCGGATAAAGACTTTGAAATCCTCAAAGAAAAACGCATGAATTTACTGAAAAGTGATCAGTAATGCCTAGCCATGCTGAAATGCGACATTTGCAATTTTCCGTATCTCAAATGTTTAACTTAGTCTCAGACATTGAAAAATATCCAGAATTTCTACCTTGGTGTATGGGGCTCAGGATAAAAAATAGAAATGCTGATTTGATTGTTGCAGATATGGTTATTGGATATAAAATGTTTCGAGAGCAGTTTACTTCAAAGGTAAAACTAACCGCACCAGATAGAATTGATGTGATGTATGAAGATGGGCCATTTAAGTATCTAAATAATAAGTGGGTTTTTATAGATAAAGAAGATGGTTCATGCATTATAGATTTTTATGTTGACTTTGAATTTAATTCAAAATTCATGGAAAAAATGGTTGGTTCAATTTTTGGTGAAGCTGTAAAAGTTATGGTCAATGCTTTTGAGCGCAGAGCTAAAATTATTTATCCAAATTCATTTCTTAACATTGTTAATAAACACTAGATTTTATATATTATTTTAATTGGTTTAAGAGCATGATAATTGCTTCTTTAACTGTTAAAAGCCTGATTTCTTCTCTACTACCTTTAAACAGGAATTTTCTACTTATAGTCTTTTTTTCCGCATGTGCGGATGCTATCTCAACTGTTCCAACTGGCTTTTTTTTAGTGCCACCGCCAGGTCCTGCGATGCCAGTAACCGCGACCGTTAAATCTACATTACTTTTTTTTATGGCATTCTCGCACATTGCAATAGCTACTTCTTTACTAACAGCGCCATGATTTAAAATTACAGAATTTGAAATTCCGAGTGTTTGTATTTTAGCGTTATTTGAATATGTACAAAAGCCACTATCAAAAACTTTAGATGAACCAGGCACTGATGTTATGCAGGCGGCTATAAGACCTCCCGTGCAACTCTCGGCTGTAGATATCGTTAGGTCCCTATCCCTGCATATATGAACTAGTTCTCTGGTCATAATCAATAGTTCTCGGGCGAACATCTAGATCCCTCCAATTAACATAACATAAAATCTGTGACTTAGTAGCAGT
>Ga0209425_10004430_pt1 | contig 14308 bp, 13 predicted proteins | sample COG_05_FD_184749 | JGI IMG/M metagenome (GOLD analysis project Ga0209425, IMG submission 184749) | Pelagic Microbial community sample from North Sea - COGITO 998_met_05 (SPAdes) (version 2) | ecosystem: Environmental > Aquatic > Marine > Neritic zone/Coastal water | place: Helgoland, sampling... | reverse complement strand
CATAGAAAAAATAACATCTTCTGATAATTATAATTATAAAAAATATGACAGTATTTTAAAATTTAGAGATGAAAAAAATTTAAATATAATTAAAAAAGATAAATTTATAAATGTAAATAATTTTAAGTCACAATATTTGCAAAAACTAGATCATCTTATATTTATTCTACAGAAAGTTTACTTCAATTTTTTTGCATATAGAAATAAAAATATTTTTTTTACCTCTTTTTTCAAAAAAAAAAATGTTGTTTCTTTTATAAACAGTTTTGGAAAAAATTGTAATTTTTTAATTTTTTTTTCTTTTAAAAATATTATAAAAAAAAGAGATTATAATAAAGATTTAAGAAAAGAAAAATTATCATTTAAACCCAGAAGTTTATTTGAAAAATATATTAAAAAAGAAATATTTAACGAACTACCAATTTCGTATCTTGAGAGATATAAATATATTAGATCTAGTATTTTAGATAAAAAAAAGAAAAAAAATAATATAATTACCAGTGTTGAACATTTAGAAGATGATGTAATTAAAGTTTGGCTAGCAGAAAAAATTTTTAATAAATCAAAATTATATATTTATGATCATAGTAACAGTTTAAGACTTTTAATAAATGATTTTGGGCACGAAGAACTTATTTCTGAAAAAATTATTTCATGTTTAAAAAATGATAAGAAAAAATTTATCAATCTTCCTGAATTAAAATCATCTCTATTTAGAGATGAAAAAAAGCAAAATTTTAACAAACCTCAATTCGGGTCAATTATTTTATATGAGGGACCAAAATATGCAGGTAAACTTATAAGTGCACCTGCTGGCGCATCAAACAATATACATTTTAACCAAATAATACAATTTTACTCAAAACTTGAAAAAAAAATTAAAAATTTTGTTAAATTTAAATCACCTCCTTACACAAGTTTAAGGATAAATACTCAAAAAAGAGTCATTACATTATTTGGAAATGATAAAATATTTAATTTAGATTTAAATTTGCAGAATGTAATTCAAAGTTCAAAAATTATTGTTTGTACTTATCCTCAGACAACATTAATTGAAATTATTTTATCTAAAAAACCTTTTATAATTTTGTATCCAAAAAACTTATGGCAATTTGATAAAAACAGTCAGAAAGTTCTTAAGAAATTGAAGGAAAAAAAGATCTTATTTTTTGATGAAAAAATAGCTTCAAGACATATTAACAAATACTGGGATAATTTAGAATTGTGGTGGAATTCTAAAAATGTACAATTATTATTATACGATTTAATGAAAAATCACTTTAAATTCGAATCACACAATCAATTATGGGGAAATTTTTTAAAAAAAATATGAATAAAAAATTTATTTTACTTGATTGTACACTAAGGGATGGCGGATATTATAATAATTGGGATTTTAATGTAGTTAACATTCAAAAATATTTAAATTTAATACATCAAACATCAATTAAGTTTGTAGAATTGGGTTTTAGATTTTCAGAAAAAATTAAATTAAAAGGACAAACTGCCTATACTGAAGAAAAATTAATAAACAATTTAAAAATACCAAAAAATATTTCTATTGGTGTGATGATTAATGCTAGTGATCTTGTAGGTAATAAAAAATCACCATTAAAAATCTGCAAGAAACTCTTACCAAATTTAAAAAAATCAAAAATTAAATTTGTACGTTTTGCCTGTCATCATGAAGAAGTTTTTTTATTATCTGATTGCCTCAAATGGTTAAAAAAAAATAAAGTTAAAGTTTTTGTAAATATCATGCAAATATCTGAAATAAAACACAATCAGATAAAAAACATATGTAACTTTTTAAAAAGAAAAACTGACGTTTTATACTTAGCTGATAGTCTAGGATCTTTGAAATTCAATCAAGTAAAAAAAATAGTACATATGTTTAAAAAATATTGGAAATTAGATCTTGGCATACATGCGCATAATAATTTAAATCTTGCATTAAAAAATTCAATACAAGCCAATAAACTTGGCGTTATTTGGATAGACTCAACTATTACAGGAATGGGAAGAGGTCCCGGCAACACTACCACAGAAGAGATTATCAAGGAAAAATTTGGTGTTAACGAATTTAAGAATTTTAAATCAAATTCAACTTTTAAATATTTTAGTAAATTAAAAAGAGAATATAAATGGGGGTCTAATTTATATTATGAAATTGCGGCAAAAAAGAAAATTCACCCAACTTATATACAAAAAATATTGTCAGATAAAAGATATCAGAAATCAGATTACAAAAAAATAATTGATACTCTGGGAAGAAGTGGTTCAAAAAAATATAACCCATATAAATTAATTAATTCAGCATACTTTTTGGAAAAAAAACCAGTTGGTAAATGGAAACCAATAAATGAAATTGAAAATAAAAATGTTTTAATAATAGGGGCAGGTGAAAGTGTAAGAAAACAAAAATTTAAAATAGAAAAACATATTCTCAAAGAAAATTTGTACGTAATTTGCTTAAATTCTTCAGGGTACATAAATGAGAAATTAATAAATCTAAGAGCTGTTTGTCATCCCATAAGAATGATATCAGACGCAATTTTTCATAGAAGAAGCAAAACAAAAATAGTACTTCCTTATTCAATGTTAAAAAAGAATATAAAAAATTCATTAAAATTAAATTATTCAAAAATATTTGATTTTGGTTTGTCTATAAATTCATCAAAAAAAATTTTAGTAAAAAATAAATATTGTTTTTTGCCATTTCCATTAGCTTTAGGTTATTCCTTGAGTATAGCTATTTCAGGAAAAGCAAAATCAATCACTTTTGCTGGTTTTGATGGGTACAAAACATCTGACTCTAATCAGGATGAAACAGAACAAATATTTAAAGAATTTATTAATCTCTATAAAAATTATAAGTTTATAAGTTTAACAAAATCCAAGTATAAATTTTTAAAATTTAATAATTAATTAAATGAATAAAATTGCAATAATAATACCAGCAAGATTTAAATCTTCCAGATTTCCAGGAAAACCATTAGTAAAAATTTTAGGAAAAGAAATGATTATTCGTGTTGCAAAAATTTGCCAAAGAGCAGTTGGTAAAAAAAATGTTTTTATCGCTACAGATAATTTAAAAATAAAAAAAGTATGTTCGAATTTTAATTTAAACGTTATAATGACAAGTTCAAATTGTGCAACTGGTACAGATAGAGTTTTTTTAGCATCAAAAAAAATTAAATCAAAAATCTTTATTAATGTTCAGGGGGACGAACCAATGATAAAAATTAACGACATATTGAAAGTAATTAAATTCAAAAAAAAAAATCCTGATTGTGTTGTATGTGGTTTTTCATCAATTAGCCACAAGGAGGCAAAAAACGTAAATGTTCCTAAAGTTGTAATTAACAAAAATAATAAATTAATTTATATGTCAAGATCTCTAGTACCTGGTACAAAAAAAAACTCAATTAAAAGAAACTTTTTTAAACAAGTTTGCATTTATGCTTTTAATAAGATGGAATTAAAAAAATTTTATAATTTCAAAAAAAAATTTAGTAAAAATGAAACCGCTGAAGATATAGAGATTCTAAGATTTTTAGAGATAGATATTCCAATAAAAATGGTAAAAGTAAGCGGATCAAGTATAGCCGTTGATATTAAAAGTGATATAAAAAAAGTTGAGAAGAAACTAAAAAGATGAAAGAAATAAAATTTTTAGATCCTAGTATTGAAAGAAAAAAGAAGATTACTAACAAAAATTTTCAATTAATTAAAGGCACTAGCATTCCTCTTCCTTCAGAAGTTGAAATAAGCGAGTCAGGAGTTTGTAATAGAAAATGTTCATTTTGTCCAAGAAGTGACCCAAGTTATGAGGATATTAATGAATTTATTGACTCAAATTTACATTCAAAATTAATTAATCAGTTGAGAGATTTAGATTACAGAGGAGTCGTAAGATACTCTGGGTTTGTAGAACCTTTATTAGATAAAAATATCTATAACCTTGTTAAAGAAGTAAGTTTAAAATTACCAAATTGTAGGCGTGAAATAGTAACAAATGGAGACGTCCTAAATGGAAAAAGACTCAAAAAATTATTTGAATCTGGACTAAGTACTATTTTAATAAGCGTTTATGACGGACCGGAAGATGCAAAAAAATTTGAAGAAATGTGCTTGGATCAGAACTTAAACCGTGATCAGTTTGTCATAAGACACAGATATTATTCCGAAGAAAAAGATTTTGGATTAACTATAAGCAACAGAGCGGGCATGATGAAAAATGCAGAGTACAACATTCAACCGTTGCAAAAATCTTTGAATCTTAAATGTTATTATCCAAGTTACACTTTTTTTATGGATTACAATGGTGATGTTCTCATGTGTCCTCATGACTGGGGAAAGAAAATCATTTTAGGAAACATGAATAAAGATAACTTTTTAGATATTTGGACTTCAAAAAAGGCTATCAAAATTAGAAAAAAACTTAATAAATCCGATAGAAATTTTTCGCCTTGCAATGTTTGTGATGTAAAAGGTGATTTGATTGGAAAAAAACACGCAGAAAGTTGGTAACCTAAACCTATATGGAATTAAGTCATGTTCAAGAAAAAATTATAGTTTCTTTAAAAAATGATTTAATTGAATATGAGAAAAATAAGATAAACACTGCAAGTAGTTCTCTTTCATTTGTTGCGACGTGGGGAGAGAACATTGGATTTCAAAGATTAAAATTAAATTATCTTAACACATTAAGTAACTTTGAATTTTTAAAATCAATTTTAAAAGACTTATTTTCAGCTATTAAATATTGCGATATAAATTATTTAGATAATTCAATAATAAAAAATCAGAATAGAATTATTATATCTACTGCTTCATCAAAAGATTTTAGTAATGAAGGAAGTTATGTTGATAGATATTTAAATATTGACTCAAAGGATTATAACAATCATATTTTTTTATTATTATATGGAAATGAGGTATTACCAAAAAATATAGATCAAAATATTATTTTATTTAAAAAAAAAAATAATTTTATTAAAGGAATATTTTATTTTTTTTCATCATTCTTGAAATATCTTTTAAATAACTTTACTTTAAAAAATTTTTTACATCATTTTTCTGACCAAACAAATTTCGCAAAAAATTTTTCTGAGTCCATTAAGAAAAAAATTGATTTTAAAAAAATAAGATCAATTTTGATACCTTTTGAAGGAATACCGTACCAACAAAAAATATTACTTGAAGTAAAAAAAATTAACTCAAAACTTTTAACAATTGGGTATGATCATTCTGCGCCACATGCTATGCCTTTGAATATGTACCATAGAATGGGGTCCCCAGATTATCTTATAGTTAATGGATCTAGTCAAATTTATCATTTAACTAAATTTTTAAATTGGCCTAAAAAAAAATTAATTGAATTACCATCGCTGAGATACAGTAAAGACTCAAAAGAGGATTTTAAAAATATTATTTTTTTACCTTGGAAGATATTTAACAGTAAAAAAATTCTTGAAGATTTTGAATTATTTTTAAAAAAACTACCAGATAAAAGTCTAAATCCATTTACAGTAAAAACTCATCCAATTTGTGTAAACAAAAAATCTCAAGACAACATTAAAAACAAAATTGAAAAAATTATAAATAAATATCCTAAAAAATTTTCTAAAGACCAGGGAGCTGAATTAATTTCAATATTTATTGGATCAACAACGGGAGTTATTGTTGCTTTAGAAAAAGGTTTAAAAATATTACATATTTGTTTTGATCCTATTTTTGAATCATATTCAGAGTTCCTTTGGCCAAGCTTGAAAGTAAAAAAATTAACAAATAATAGTTTTATGTATTCTTTAAAAGAGAAAGGATCTTTTATTAAATTTGGAGAAGGAAAAAAAACATTTGATAATTTTTATAGTAATTTAAATTTATGATAAAATTAAGAAACAGTAAAATTGACATTACAAAAAATATTTTTCGTGAACGAGGACCAAAAAAATCAAGACATAGTTTTCTTCGTTTAGATAAAAATGAAAGAGTATCAAAATTAAATCATAAGTTTTTTCACAAACTAACAAAAAAAATTTCTCATGAACATCTCACATCTTATCCCGAATTAGAACCACTATACGCTTTATTATCAAAAGAAAATAAATTAAATAAAAATTGTTTTGTGATTACACCTGGATCAGACGGAGGAATAAGATTATGTTTTGAATTGTTTGTTAAACCAAAAGCTAAGATAATTACATTATCTCCAACTTTCGCGATGGTGGATATTTATGCGAAAATTTTCCAGGCAAAACAATTTAAGATAAAATATGATGAAAATTTAAGATTAAATGTTAATGACATTTTGAATAATTTAAAAAAAAGAGTTTCATTATTAATTTTAGCAAATCCTAACTCACCAACAGGGACCATAATAGACAAAGCAACAATTATTAAGATTTTAAAAGAAGCAAAAAAGAACAAAACCGCAGTTTTAATTGACGAAGCTTATTTTGGTTTTACAAAGTATACAACGATCCCGTTAATTCGAAAATTTAACAACCTAATTGTCGTGAGAACATTTTCAAAATCTTTTGGTTTAGCAGGCTTAAGGGGTGGATATTTAGCCACGAATAAATTTTTAGCAAAACAACTATTCAGTTTAAAGCCAATGTACGAAATAAATTCACTAGCAATTTTAATTATAAAAGAATTTATAAAAAAGAAAATTAGTAAAAAATATACTAGACAAACAAATATTGGTAAAAATTTTTTATTGAAAAATTTTAAAATGCATAACTTAAAATATTTCGATACTCATGCTAATTTTGTACATGTAGATTTTAAAAAAAATAAGAAAAAAGTTTTAAATCAATTTAAAAGAAAACAAATTTTATTTAAAGGTGGTCCAGGAGTAAGAAAACTTGAAAATTATACGCGGATTACTACTGGCCCTCTTAACGAAATGAAAAAAGTTGTAAGAGTGATTAATAAAATTTTTAAGAAAAAATTATAAGAATATTACTCTTAAATTATGAAATTAAATTCAAAGATTATCAAAAAATTTCCATTAGTAAGTATTATTATGAATTGCTATAACGGTGAAAAATATTTAAAAAATAGTATCAAAAGTATTATTAGACAACATTACAAAAACTGGGAAATAATTTTTTTTGATAACTGCTCAACAGATCAAAGTGTCTCTATTATTAAATCTTTTGAAAATAAAAAAATTAAAATTTATAAGTCAAAAAAATATTTAACATTATACGCGGCAAGAAATTTAGCTTTAAAATATGCAAGAGGTTCTTATATAGCTTTTTTAGATACCGATGACTTTTGGCATCCGTCCAAATTAAATTTACAAATAAAATATATCTTAGAAAAAAAAAAAAAATTTGTTTTTTCAAACTTTTATTATCTGAAAGACAAAAAAAAGAGTATTAATAAAAAAATGAGATCTTTTAAAGAAGGTTTTGTTACACAAAGTTTGCTTGATGACTATGGACTTGGTATTCTGACTGTTTTAATGTCAAAAAAATTTTTTAATAAAAAAAAATTCAATCCAAAATATGAAATTATCGGAGATTTTGACTATTTTTTAAATCTAAGTATAAATAATTATTTTGGCTATATAGATAAGCCTTTAGCGTATTATAGAGTTCACAAAAATAATTTTTCACAAAAAAAAATAAATTTATGGATTGAAGAGCTCAAAAATTGGCTAAAAAAAAATAAAATGATCTTTAATAAAAAAGGTTTTAAATTACTAAATCAACAAAAATATTTGTATAAACTTAAAATTAAAAAAATATTAGAAAACTATTTATGAAAAATTCATTTTTAAATATTTATAAAAATAAAAAAATTATTATTACAGGGCATACAGGTTTTAAAGGAGCATGGTTGACTTTTTGCCTATACTTAATGGGAGCAAAAATATTAGGTATCTCAAAAAATATAATCTCAAAACCATCCTTGTTTAAGACCTTAAAATTAGACAGAAAAATTAAATCAAAATTTATTAATATAAAAGATTTTAAAAAAATTAATAAAATTTTTTCTCAATTTAAACCGAATTTCGTATTCCATTTAGCTGCACAATCATTAGTAAAAAAATCTTTTGAAGATCCAAAAGAAACTTTTTTATCTAATTCATTTGGTACAATGAACATTTTAAGTGCACTACAAAATTTAAAAAACAAATGTAATGCTATAATAATAACTAGCGACAAATCTTATCTAAATGTTGAGCAAAAAAAAGGTTATAAGGAAACAGATAGGCTTGGAGGAATAGATCCTTACAGCGCATCAAAAGCTTCAGCAGAAATAATAATTAACAGCTTTCACAAATCTTTTTTAATAAAGAACAATAATATTTCAATAGCTGTTGCTAGAGCAGGAAATGTTGTTGGAGGAGGTGACTGGTCTAAAGATAGATTGATACCTGATTGTGTAAAGGCTTGGTCTAAAAAAAAAACAGTAAATATAAGAAATCTTAAATCTACAAGGCCCTGGCAACACGTTTTAGAGGCGATTGGAGCCTATCTCTTTTTAGGTTATCTTTTATATAAAAATAAAAAAAATATAGAAGGCGAAGCCTTTAATTTTGGTCCTGCATATAAAAAAAATTATTCTACAGGAGAAGTTTTAAAAAATCTTAAAAAAAACTGGCCGGTAAAAGCTAAAATTAATGTTATAAAAAAACAAAAATTTAGAGAATCTACTTTGCTTAAATTGAATTGTAATAAAGCAAAAAAAATAGGTTGGAAAGGTATCTTAAACTTAAATGAAACTCTTTTTTTAACTGTTTTTTGGTATAAAAATTATTATTTCAATAAAAATTCAATTATTAAAATCTCAAAAGATCAACTAAATAAATATTTTACTAGATTAGGTTCTCAATTAAAAAAATTGATATGAAGGTAATTATTTTAGCAGGAGGATTTGGAACTAGATTATCTGAATATACAAAAACTATACCAAAACCAATGATCAAAATTTGTGGTAAACCAATTATAACCTACATCATAAATCATTATGAAAAATTTGGTTTTAATGAATTTATAATTGCCACTGGATATAAAAAAAATATTATAAATGAATTTTTTAAAAAATATAAAACAAAATCAAATATAAAAACTATTTACACAGGATTAAAAACTATGACTGGTGGAAGGTTGAGAAGATTAAAAAAGATTATTGGGAATAAAACATTTATGATGACTTATGGAGACGGTATATCAAATCCTAATTTAAAAACCTTAATTAAATTACATAAAAAGAACAAAAATATAGCTACATTGACAGCAGTAAGGCCTCCAGCGAGGTTTGGGGCAATTAAATTAAATTTTAATAAAGTAACTTATTTTAAAGAGAAATCCCATTTGGACACTGGTTGGATTAATGGTGGTTTTTTTGTATTTGAGCCAGAAATTTTTAAATATATAAAAAGTGATTCAGCTATTTTAGAGAGATATCCCATGCAATCAGTTAGTAAGAAAAAAAAACTAGGTGCATATAAACACGCTGGCTTTTGGCAATGTATGGATACTTTAAGAGATAAAGAAATTTTAGAAAAATTAATAAAAAAAAATAAAAAGTTTTGAGAAAAAATATATTAATTCTTGGAGGGACAGGCTTCATTGGAAATAATTTAATAAAAAAATTATCCAATTCAAAATATAATATAACATCTTTATCCCTTAGAAAAAAAAAAAATATAAAAACAATCAATAATGTAAAATATATAAGAACAGACTTATCAGATCGTGAAAAGTTAAAAAAATATATTACAAATGACTATCAGATAATTATTAATCTTTCGGGAAATATTGATCATAAAAACTATAATCAAGCATTTAATATTCATTACAAAGGACTTAAAAATTTACTAGACCTAATTAATTTTAAAAACCTCGATTTATTTATTCAAGCGGGCAGTAGTTTAGAATATGGCAATCAAAAATCCCCACAAATTGAAAAAAAAAGATGCAAACCTGTATCCACTTATGGAAAAGCAAAATATCTTGGTTCAAAATTATTACTTAAAAGATTTAAAAAAGTAATAATTCTAAGATTATATCAAGTGTATGGACCCTATCAAAAGTATGATAGATTAATTCCATTTGTAATCAAATCATGTATAAAAAATAAAAAATTTGATTGTTCTGAAGGCTCTCAATTAAGAGATTTTCTGCATGTAGATGATTTATCTAACCTCTTTCAAAAAATTATCAATAGCAAAAATATTAAATACGGCACTTATAATGTTGGAACAGGTAAACCAACAGAAGTAAAAAAAATAATACTTTTAATTAATAAACTAATAAAAAAAGGAAAACCAATATTTGGAAAAAAAAAAATGAGATCCGATGAAATTGATTCACTTTATCCTAATATAATGAAAATACGTAAAAATTTTGATTGGAAACCTCGAATTGGTCTATTAACTGGCTTAAAGTGGACTATAAACTACTACAAAAAAAAAAAACTTTAGGGCGTGTAGTTCAGTGGTAGAACGCTTCGTTGACATCGAAGAGGTCATAAGTTCAATTCTTATCACGCCCACCAAAAAGCCTAAAAAGGCTGATTTTCAGCTATTTACATAATTATATAAAGATATTATAAGTTCTTGCCTGGTAATTATTGCGAAGGGGCCACACCCGATCCCATCTCGAACTCGGAAGTTAAGTCCTTCAGCGCCGATGGTACTTTGTCTTAAGACATGGGAGAGTAGGACGTTGCCAGGCTTAATAATTATGAAAATTGCTAGCTCATTAAAATCATTAAAAAAAAGAGACCTTAACTCAAAGCTAGTTAAGCGTAGAGGAAAACTTTACGTGATAAACAAGAAAAATCCAAAATTCAAAGCTCGTCAAGGTTAAAGATGAGTAAAAATGATTTTAAAAAAACTTACGATGGTTTCACAAAGTTTGTACTATGGGGAACGATTGCTGTTATTGCAGTATTAGTAATATTAGCGATTACATTACTTTAAAGTTAAAAATTTAATAAAATGATAGTCGGTTCAATTAAAGAAAATACAGCATTAGAAAAAAGAGTTTCATTGACCCCTGAATCTGCAAAAAACATCATCGGGCTTGGTTTGAAAGTATGTGTTGAAAAAGACTACGCTACTCATCTTGGTATTAATGATGATGATTATAAAAAGATTGGGGTTGAAATAAAAAACACATCAAACGAGGTATTAAGCTCAAGCAACCTTATCACAAAGGTTAATTGTCCAAATGAAGATGAGATTAGTATTTTAAGAGATAATACAATTTTAATAGGTATGCTCAATCCATCAAAAAATAAGAATGAAATCGATAAAATTTTAAATAAAAAGATAAAGCCTTTCTCACTAGAATTATTACCAAGGATAACCAGAGCTCAATCAATGGACGTATTGTCTTCTCAATCGAATTTAGCAGGATATAGAGCGGTAGTTGATTGTGTTGCAGAATTTGAAAAAGCTGTTCCCATGATGATGACAGCCGCAGGCACTGTGCCAGCGGCAAAAGTCTTAGTTATTGGAGCAGGCGTAGCAGGATTACAAGCTATCGCTACTGCCAAAAGATTAGGTGCAATCGTTTCAGCAACAGATGTAAGATCTGCATCAAAAGAGCAAGTAGAAAGTTTAGGAGGAAAGTTTTTAACTGTTGAACAATCTGAGGATATGGAAACTACTGGTGGATACGCAAAAGAAGCATCAGAAGCTTATAAAAAAAAACAAGCTGAAATGATGAAAGATGCATTAAAAAAAAATGATATAGTTATATGCACTGCACTAATTCCAGGAAAACCTGCACCAAGAATTTTAAATGAGGAATTAGTAAAGTTGATGAAGCCCGGCTCTATTGTTTATGATTTAGCAGCTGAACAAGGAGGAAATTCTGCATTTTCAGAGTCAGGTAAAACTAATAAAGTGAATGGAATAAAAATAATAGGTGTGAAAAGCTTAATGAACAGACTACCGCTTACTGCATCTGGATTATATGCTAAAAACTTATTCAGTTTCATTCGAAACCTGTACAACAAAAAGAATAAAGATTTTAACATTAATTTAGAGGATGAGATAATAGAAAAATCATTAATAAAAAAAATTTAACTATGGAAATAGATCCGTTTATATTTAGATTAAGTATATTTATTTTATCGATTTTTATTGGCTATTATGTTGTATGGAGTGTTACCCCATCTCTTCATACTCCTTTAATGTCTGTTACAAACGCAATTTCATCAGTAATTATAGTTGGAGCAATTATTGCCGCTCTCGCAGGATCTTCTGAGAGTATTTTTAGTACTTCAAGTATTTTTGGTTTTTTAGCTATTGTTTTGGCAGCGATAAATATTTTTGGTGGATTTTTAGTTACACAAAGAATGCTCCAAATGTACAAGAAAAAGAGAGATAACAAGAAATGATATCTGCAAATTTATCAGCCATTTTTTATTTAATTTCAGGAATACTATTTATTCTTGCGCTAAGAGGTTTATCGTCTCCAGACACATCAAGACAGGGAAACTATTTTGGAATTGCCGGGATGATAATTGCAATAGTCGTAACATTTTTATCAATTGGGAATTTTTCTTCATCATTAGTTTATGTGATAATTTTTTTGATTATCGGTGGAACTATTGGAGCTTTTATAGCTTTTAAAATTCCAATGACCGCAATGCCAGAACTAGTAGCGGGTTTTCATAGTTTAGTTGGATTAGCAGCTGTTTTTGTTGCTATTGCAGCTTTTTTAAATCCCGAAGCTTTTAATTTGGGAATTGTGGGCAAGATAAAATTAGCAAGTCTAATTGAAATGTCAATTGGTGCAGCAGTAGGAGCAATAACTTTTTCAGGATCTATTATAGCTTTTTTAAAATTAAGAGGGATTATGTCCGGTGCCCCAATTATATTTAGAGGCCAACATATTTTAAATTTATTACTGGGTATAGGTATTTTTGTATTAATTTTTTTCCTATGTAAAACTCAGTCAGCAAATATTTTTTGGATTGCAGTTGCGATTTCTTTTTTAGTTGGTGTTTTACTAATTATACCTATCGGTGGAGCGGATATGCCAGTGGTGATTTCAATGCTTAACTCATACTCTGGTTGGGCTGCAGCGGGAATTGGTTTTACTTTAGAAAACACAGCTCTAATTATAACGGGTGCCCTTGTTGGATCGTCTGGAGCAATTCTTTCGTATATAATGTGTAAGGCCATGAACAGGTCATTTGTAAGTGTGATACTAGGTGGTTTTGGAGCTGATAATTCAGCTGACAATAACAAAGAAAAGAAAGATCAAAAACCAGTTAAAAGTGGTAATGCCGAGGATGCAGCCTTTTTAATGAAAAATGCATCATCAGTAATTATAGTCCCAGGTTATGGTATGGCCGTAGCACAAGCGCAACATGCCTTGCGGGAGATGGTAGATAAATTAAAAAAAAACGATATAAAAGTTACATATGCAATTCACCCAGTTGCAGGAAGAATGCCTGGTCATATGAATGTTTTACTAGCTGAAGCAAATGTTCCTTACGATGAAGTTTTTGAACTTGAGGATATAAATAATGATTTTGCAAATTCAGATGTTGCATTTGTAATTGGAGCAAATGATGTGACAAATCCTGTCGCTAAAACAGATCCAAAAAGTCCAATATTTGGAATGCCAGTTCTTGATGTGGAAAAATGTAAATCTGTATTATTTGTTAAGAGAAGTTTATCACCTGGATATGCTGGAGTAGACAATGAACTTTTTTACAAGGATAATACTTTAATGTTATTTGCAGATGCTAAAAAAATGACAGAGGATATTGTTAAAAATTTAGATTAATGAAAACAAAAATATTTTGTGATATCGCTGATTATAAAATAATCAAATTTTTTAATAAAAAATCTTTCGTAGATGGTTTCACCACAAACCCAAGTTTAATGAGGTTAGCTGGAGCTAAGAATTACAAAGATTATTCCCTTAAAATTTTAAAGATTTGTAAAAAAAAACCAATTTCTTTTGAGGTGTTTGCAGATAACCCAAAAGAAATGCTAGAACAAGCTTACAAGATTAATAAGTGGGGAAAAAATGTTTATGTTAAAATTCCAGTCGTAAATTCAAAAGGAAATTTTATGGGCCCAGTTATTAAAGAACTTAGTAGCCAAGGAATAAAACTTAACATTACCGCAGTATACACTTTTGAGCAGACAAAAAAAATTTACAAAAATTTAAATAAAAAAACAAAATCAATTATATCTATTTTTGCCGGAAGAATGGCAGATAAAGGAAAAGACCCTCTTCCTATTTTTAAAAAAAGTATTTCTCTTACTAAAAAAAATAAAAACATAGAAATTCTCTGGGCAAGCACTCGA
>Ga0209425_10004425_pt1 | contig 14314 bp, 11 predicted proteins | sample COG_05_FD_184749 | JGI IMG/M metagenome (GOLD analysis project Ga0209425, IMG submission 184749) | Pelagic Microbial community sample from North Sea - COGITO 998_met_05 (SPAdes) (version 2) | ecosystem: Environmental > Aquatic > Marine > Neritic zone/Coastal water | place: Helgoland, sampling... | reverse complement strand
GCGGGCGGACGCGGACGGCGCGGTGGCGGCGATGGTACGCGCGATGCCCGGCATGAACCGAGCAGAGGCACCGGCGGGATCGCCCATGATGCATCAGATTGAAAACGCAGACGTCGTAGCATTCGCAAACGCCGCACAGCTGTGCGCGGCTTCACGACCCGGGGTTCATCTGGGGAAACGGGACAGGCCCGACGGGCGCGTGCTCATGCCGCCGAGGAAGCGGTACGAGTTCGGGGGCGACGACGACCCGGGGTTTGACCCGGGATGAAGAGGAGTAGATAGAGACGAATAGAGTATGATCGATCGATTCGTCGGTTAAATAAAACCGTAGTGACTAGTACCCCGGAACCCAGACGCGTCCCTTCGGCCCTTTGGATCCGCGCGGGAACTTGGTCTCCTGGTCCGGCGCCGTGGACGTCATCGTGCTCGCGCGATCTCCCACCACGTTCCTGTGGAAGCTCACCGGCTGCATCGCCGCCTGATGTTTGAGATCCTCCCTGTGCCGGCTCATCTTGATCCCGACGGTGCCCACTAACTCCGCGTCTTGCACCTTGACGCCCGGCGGGTGCAGTGCGGGGTTCTTGGCGCCCATGTTCGGCACGGGCGACGCGGGGTGCAGGTACAGCTTGGTGAACGCCCGGGAGAACGTCCTGTTCTGCCCTCCCGGGTTCAAGGCTTTGTAGTCGCCCATGAGCTCGTTGAAGTCCTTGGCGCGGATGTAACCGGTGCGGGTGGAGATCTTGACTGGCGAAGCCTTCTTGGAATCACCGGGTCGCACGGTGGGGTCACCGTGGCTCACCATGACGTGCTGCTCCGACTGCAACCGCAGCGTGTCCGCGATCTCTTTCCAGACGCCGTCTTTCGGGTCGCGAACGAACGCGCTGAGCGGCTTTTTATCGAGCACCAACGCGGCGGCGGCGGCGGCGAGGAAAGACTTCAAGTTTCCGTCGCGTTTGATCTTCATCATCCGCCGGCCGCTCGGCCCAGTCTCGCCACCCTCGGCGGTCACCGTGACCAGTATCTCGGTCCCCAAGGCGTGCTTATACATCGGGTCGCCGTTGCGAAGGGACGTCATCCAGTTCTTCTCGTACCCGGCAACCGCGGGGGGAGCTTCGTCGATGAGCTCGTCTACCAATCGCTTCTTCTTCTCGAACGGTCGCAGCGGCGTGACGTTTAAACCCTTTTTGGCAGAGTCCATCTTGCACACGGGCGAGCGGCCGTCCTTGGTCATCCCGCGGTTGAACTTTGGGGATTGGATGTAGGCCATGTAGTTGTCGTAGGCGGGACCGCTGACGTCCACGGGCGGCGACATCCCGAGAAGTTTCTTAGCCTTGGAGATGTCGCCCACGTCCACGTCGCCGGAGACCCCTGACTGTTTCTCCGGGGTGCTCGTCGGGGTGCTCTCCTCCGTGGTATCCCCGTCCCCAGCCTCCGAGGAATCCAAATCCGAGGGTGCCGAGGGTGCCGACTCCGTCGTCTCGCCGCCGCCCGTCTGTAGCCGGACCATCTGCGCCTTGAGCTCCTCCATCTCCTTTTCTCTTTTCGAGAGCGTATCCTTGACCCGCTCCAGCTCGGTCGCCTCGCGAATGGACTGCGCGATCTCCGCGGCGATCTCCGCGGCGTGCGTCTCGCGTCGCGCCGCCTCCTCCGCGGACACATCGTTCGTGTTCCCCGCGGACGGAGGACCCGGTCCGTCGTCTCGCTTGACGAAGATTTGGTAAAATTCATCCTTGTCAAACTCCTTGTCGCCGTTTGAGTCGTACGTGTTGAACCACTCCTCGAGCGCCGCGCACGCGTCGTCGTCCACCTCCCCGGTACCGTTCTTGAAGTCCAGCCCGAGCGTCGCCGCCAGGCTCGGATCCTCGCGAAGTGACGTGACGAGCTCGCGGATCGAGAGCTTACCGTCGCCGTCTTTGTCAATCTTGGCGAAGAGGTAGTCGACGACGTGGGGCTCCACGCCGACGTCCGGCATGACGATGACCTTCGTGCCCACCGCCTTGACGTCCGCGCCGTTCGCCGTATCGATGGACTTCAAGAACACGTGGGAGAACTCCTCCATGCTGAGCTGTTTGTCGCCGTCGGCGTCGAATTCGGCAAAGAAATTCTCCAACGAGGCTCTCGAATCGTCCCGAATGGCGCCCTTGCACAAGCCGAGACGCAGCGCCAACGCCTCGTCCCGCCGCAGCGCCAAGATGAGCTCGGGCTTGGACACGCGCCCGTCGTGGTTCTTATCGATCTTGGCGAACAAGTCGCCGATGTCGCGTTCCATCGCGCGCTTCGTGAGCTGCGCGACCAACGCGGGGTTGCGCAACTCGTACCGCCGGCCGAAGATGCCCTTGAACTCAGCCCTGGAGAGCGTGCGGTCACCCTCGCGGTCCCACCGCGCCAGAAACTGCGCGTACGTCTCCCTCGACGCAACATCGTTCACTCCGCGGTCGCCTTCTCGCCCGGGAACTTTCAGCCCGAACGCCAGCTGGAGCTCCGGGCTACTCTCCAGAACCTCCAAGATCTCTCTCATCTGAACCTCCTCGACGATCTCCGTCGGGTCCACGGCCGCGAACACCGAATCGAGGTCTTCATCGGTGGGAAGCGCGGATGCGATGTGATCGGGTAACGGCGGCGGGGGTCCTTCAGGTCGCAGGGCTGTGTAAAACTCGTGCAGCTGGAGCCCGGCTTCGTCGTCGACGTCGTGCCTGGCGAAGAATTCTTTAATCTCCTCTCGCGATCCATCCTTGTCGTGAATCTCCCCGCCGGTGAGCTTGAGCCCGAGGCGCTTACCGAGCCCTCGGTCGCGCTTGAGCGCCATCGTGAGCTCGCGCATGGTCACCACGCCGTCGTTGTTGGCGTCGATCTGCTCGAACATGGCGCACACGGCGGTGTCCGTCTTGCGGAAATTTTCAGTCTCCAGTCGAACGTCGAGCTCCGCTTCCCACACCGCGACGTCGCAGAGATCGGGTAGGAGATCGTCGATGATCTCGTCCGCGGTGGGCGGCGGCGGGGGCGGGGGCGGGGGTGGGATGGACGGGTCGACCCACTCCTTGAAGTACGAGTCCTTCACCTTGTACTTGTGCCCATCCTTCTTCTTGATGAGGAATTTCGGCTCCTTGTCGCCCGTCTTGGCCTCGCACTGCTCCACGAGTGTCACGATTTCGCCAACCTCGACGACGACGACCTTGTTCTTATCTTTCACCTGCTTGATCATCTCAACCTTGCGGCGGCTCGAGGCCAGCGAGGGGTGCGCGGGGGATCCATGGCCCGAATCGCCCATCTCCTAATTCTTTTGGGGGAATCCGGGAGAAGTCGATGGACCGCGCGAGGGAGTGTCGCGCCCCTGGGTCCGGTCACGCGTCGTCGTTCGCGGCTGAACGCGGTATGCACGGGCGATCGAGCGCGAGTAGACGCGTCCGGTCACCGGGTCGCGCGCCCGAGTATGCCCTCGGTCCGCCGGTTCGGCCACGACCATAATTTAATTGCCGCGTTTGGATATTGATATTTCTCGGACTGGACAGGAGTCGCGCGACTGGCACTGGCAGACTGGACTGCTGAGGCGTCTCATTTTTTATCTACGTACCCCGCCTTCTACTCCCTACCCCTGGACAACAGGCGGAGCACCGGTCCCTTCGCCCTGCGCGTCTTCGCCACCCTCATCGCACGTACGTAATCCCGCGGCGCGTGCCCGCCGGTCCTGACCACAGCCTTGACAACGTCAGCGCGGCCGTCGTAAGCGGCCCACTCCAACGCGGAAAACTCTAGCCGCCCGTCTCCGACGCCGCCGTTCTCGGCTTCATCGTCGTCGTCGTTGGAAGATGAATCGTCGGCACCCTCGGCACCCTCGACGTCCCACCTCCTACCCCCGGCATCTCTCGCGTCCTCGTCGTCCGCGCCGTCCTCGCCGTCCGCCGCATCGAGCCCGAGCTCCTCCGCCATGGCCCGCACGGTTTCGTGCTTGCCGACGCCAGCCGCCGCCGCGAGAGGCGTGCATCCCGCGCCGTCGAGCTGATCCAACGCGTCGAGGTCGCGCTCGTTCCGCAGCATTAAACGTAACGCCCGGATGCGACCGTTACGCGCCGCGACGTGCAGAGGGGTCTGCCCGGGAACCACGTCAGTGTCGAGCCTAACGCCGACGTCGCCGCTGAGCTTTCGCTCGACGTTTCCTCCTCCCCTGTTCGTCACTCTCGGCGGCTGAGTTAACTCACTGAGGTCCCCGGCCGCGCTGTGCGCTCGCACCGCGTCGAGCACCGCCGGATCCCCAGCCCTGGCCGCCCAGTGCATCGCGTTGTAACCCCCCGGTCCCGAGCGTTGCGTCGTGGAAGCCCGCGCGCCGGGCCCTAACAAAAGTTTCACCGTCCCTAAATGCCCGCCCACGATCGCGACGTGCAGAGGAGTGAACCCCTCGCGATCCGTGACGTCCACGTCGTCCATCACCCTCGCACGCGCGTGCGCCTTCTTCGACTTGACCACCAGCGCCTTGGCCGCGTCCACCGCGTCGCAGGCGGCGGCGTAGTGCAACGGTGTCTGATCGAACGCGCCGCATCGTAAACTCGGGTCGGCGCCGAGGTCCAAAACCGCCCTCACGAGCGCCCCCGCCCGTGAACCGATCGGCCTCGCACTCGCCCTGGCGAGTGGAGTGAGCCCGCCCGCGGCGGCGTCGCCCTCTTCCTCCCCGGAGAGCACCACGCGGCCGTCGACGACCTTTCGCGGGTCGCGCTTTTTCCGGGCGGCTTTTTCCTCCTTGTCGTCCTGGTCCTCCTCGTCGTCCCTCAGCGCCTTGCCCTTCAACACTTTCTTCCCGGCGCTCGCGAGCTTCTCCCGCGCCGCCGCCCGTACCTTTCGCGCCTCGTAGACGGCGACGGCGACGAGGGTATCCATCGCGCGGGTCACATTCGCGTACGCTTTTTTAATCGCCGAAGGAGTCAGCGCCGTCGCCGCGGCGACGTGCAACGCGTTCGTCGCGTCATCGAGCGCCCGTGCCGCGGACTCCGGGGACGTGTACTCGCCGCTCTCCACGCGTATCGTCACCCTCGCCTCCATCTGCGCGTTGAGCAGGACGGAATCCGGGTTTTCCGGGTCGGGAGACAGTGGCACCCAGTCGCCGTCGGTCGACGCGAGTTTGGCGTTGGCGGCGGCTTCGTCCGGGTCACCCCCGTCGACCAGCTCCAGTGCGTTGAACGTGAAGTACCCGAGCTCCGTCTCCGTGTCTAAGGCGTCGTCGTGGTCCCCGGTGTGCGACGGTTCATCTTCCAGCGGGACGCCGTCGACGTCCACGACGGGCGCGAGCGGAACGGATTTGTCCGCCACCGCGGTTATCGTTGTTTGTTCGTGCGCGCCATCTTCGTGGAATCGCACGGCGAACTCTTCGATTGGGAAGGTGCACCGCGTGCGTTCGTCGTCGAGCGTGGCTGGCGCGGTCGCCTCGTACAGGACGTCGCCGCACTCCACGGTGCAGAAGACGTTCGTGCCGTACCCTTTGGGCAGACCCTTGAGCTCGTGCACGACGACCACGAGCTTCTTGTGTAGAAGGGGCTCGGGAATGACGTACGGTGGGGGCCCGTCGTCGATGGGCTCGGGCTCGGGTTCCGCGTCGCTGTCGTAGTCTGACGGGAGCGGTGAGCCGTCGGGGACGGACGGGAGGGAGTCGGTGTCGGAGTCGGAGTCGCGCTTCTGGAACCGGTCCCGTCCCGTCAGCTCCTCCTCCTCCTCCTCCTCTTCTTCCTCATCCTCCTCGGACTCCCCGTCGTCGTCTTCCTCATCCTCGTCCTCGTCGTCCTCATCCGCATCCTCGTCCTCGTCCTCGTACTCCGCGGCATCGTAGGAGCGATCGATGGAGTCGTCCGCGCGCTCGGATGCCTCCATCGCGTCGCGGTCGCCGGGCGACGCGTCCGGGGCCGGTTCGTCCATGGGCTTGAGAGCGCCCCTCGGAATGTGTGAAACGGTCAACTCGGTGCCGATTTCTCGAGCTCGAGCTCGAAGCGAGGCGGCGGCGCATTTTCCCGAGACCGGCCACTTCGCTGGGCGCGCCCCGGGACGCGACGGAGACACCCGTGCACCCCACGAGGCGTCTTCAGTGATACAACGAGATGGGTTCGTCGTTGAAGAAGAAGCGTCGCATTCGCTCGTCCAGCTCCACCGTCAAGGTCGGCCGCGTCAAGAAGCAGAAGCAGACCGTCAAGGTCACCCCGGTGCTCTTCCCGGGCGCGTCCAACCAGACCGGATGGGACCAGGACACCACTCACCAGCTCAACTACGAGAACGTGGGCATCTCCTCCGACCCAAACAAGGTGGGCAAGACCGGGCGGAACTCCCAAAAGCTGGATGAACCCAAGGGAGGCGGAAGAGGAGGCGAGACGGGCGGTGCCGACGGCGACGGCGCCGAGAATGACGGCAAGAAGAAGAAGAAGCGCCCTTACAGCGTGAACGACGGGACGGTGGCGGGGACGGCGGTCGTGGGCGGCGACGAGGTCCGCGGCGCCATGGGACAGAGGCGCAGTACCGGCCTGGCGCCGCCCAAGCAACTCACCACCAAGCAGAGGCGCATCGTCGGAGCGCTGGTGGAGAAGCACGGGCACGACATCGCGGCCATGAGCAGAGACATCAAACTCAACAAGATGCAGCACACGGTGGCCAAGCTACGGGAGCTCGTGGTGTCGTACGTGGCGTACCCGGAGCTGCTGCAGGAGGGCGGCGGATACCTCGGGTTCAGGGCACCGAAGAAGCGCAGCTTAAAGGCTAGGTTCTGAGACGCGATATCGTCCAAATGAGCGCCTCCGTGTAAAAGTACAAATTCCGCTAAAACTAATGGCAAAGTAACTACGCCGTCATCGAACGTTGCCGTGAAAGTCAGGCGGCGGACGCCTCACGCCGCCGCCTCCTCCTCCTCCTCCTCCGCGGGGAGGCCCACGTCCCCTGCCTCCTCCCCCACCGTCCGCGGCCGATTCGTTCGCGTACGCCTCCAGCATCTGCGCCAGCAAAGCGTCGTCGATGTCGACCGAGTTGTAATCGTCCAACGCCTCCGCGACTCTCACCGCGAGCATGTGCTTGCATATCAACTGCTCCCCTTTCGATAAGACGTCCCACTGGAACGCCCTGCAGCTGCAGTAGTGCGTGGGGTACACCAGGTACTCCTCCTTGGCGCCGGATTTACCCCGCACCTGCCAGCACGTTCGTTTAGACCGAGTTCCCACGAGCTTCTTCAGCATTCGCTTCTGCACGATGACGAGCGCGTGCTCGAGGTGTTTCTCGTCAAAGACGAACGCGAGGAGCTCCAACTGCCGATCCGTGACTGCGATGTTCGCGAGGTGGAGCAAGGGAGAGAGAGAGAGTCAGTGATGTCAGTGAGGGTATGTACGCATCGAGTATGCTCGGTTCATCTCTGTTGGATTTTTTAGATTTGGATCTGGGATGTGACGGGTGGGTCGGAGCGTCTGCGTACCCTCGGGCGGTTTGTGCTCCGTTCCGCTGTTGCGTATCTCGTCGAAGATGGCGTCCGCGATGGCCATGGCGGTCACCTCCGGCATGTCTCGTCCCATCGGCTCGCCCTGCGGCGAGAAGCCCGGAGATCTGCCGTAGGCGGGTGAGTACCCCGGCGCGCCCGGCGCACCCCCGGGTCCGACCGCGTCCCCGCCGTGGTATCCATCGCCCCCGGGTGTCTCCGCGTCGCCGCCGCGCGCCCCCGGACCGGCGCCTTTCTCTTTCCCTGGGGTGACCGCGTCGTCTGACCCGCTGCCGCCCTGCATCGCCACCCGCGCGGTCCGTTGTGACGACAACTCATCCTCGGATCTGCCCAAGAAAAGACATGATGTCCGTGGAGGTTACGCACACACCGCGTGTGCACGACTCGGTGGGCGACTCGTCACCATGTCCCGCGCGCACGCGAACATCGTGGCGGGCGAGGGCGACGAGTCCGACAGCGACGACGAGGATTGGCTCGACGACGTAGACGTCGCGGAGCTCACCGCCGAGGACATCCGCGCGGCGGGCCTGGAATCCCCGTTCGTCACCCCGCACGTCACGCCCAAGGCTGAGGCGTCCAACACGACGTTCGGCGGGAACGCCGTCCCTGCAGAAGTGGACGCGGGGACGGGAGTCGGCACCCGCGCCGTCCCCGGGGACGACGCGGGGACGGGGGGAAAGGACACGGGCGCGATGCATCCGAACCCGAGCTCATCCCAAAACGTGACCCCGCGGGTTCGCCACGACGTCTCGGTCCCGAACACCGCCGCGCAACGGAAACTGGCGGCGCGCATCGCCGCTGGGAAGAAGGCGATGTACGTGAAGCACGCGTCGGGGCGTGAGCTGGCGTCGTCGTTCATGCGCGGCACGGAGGAGGCGCTGTCGGCGGCGGGCGGACACTGCCACGACATCGACGACAGCGTCCGGCATCTCACCGCCAACCTCGCGGAGCTGGCGGCGACGGGGCGGACGGAGTGGGCGCGGGTGCCGGAGAAGTCGAGGCCGCCGCCGGATATATACGACCGAGCCCTGCGAGGATGACGACGATGAGGGTCATCGTGGAGGGAGGTCGGCGGCGAAGGACTCGACGCTTTAGATTTCTTGTTTTTTATTAGGGTAGCTATAGTCGACGACGTGGAGGATGCTTCTACCGCCGTCTCTAATCGAACTGCTGGCGCAGGACCATCTCCGCCTCGCTCTTCCACTCCACGCTGTCGCGCCCGTTCTGCCCCGCCTGCCTCTTCCGCCGCTCGCCGTCCATGCGTTCGTTCCCGCCCCGCTTCCGCGGCATGAGCGCTCCCGGTCCTTTTGTTAAAAACTCCCCAACGTCCATCGCCCCCGACGCGGCTCGCCCCCCTTTTCCGCCGAGCGTGGGCTTCGGCGCCGCGCCGAGCACCGCCATCGCCAGCGCGTCCCCTCCTCCACGCTGCATCCGAAGCGTCCGCTCCGCGTCTCCCAGCGACGCCTCCTCTAATCGTCGCTCCTTCGCGGCGATCTCGTCCGCCCTGTACCGTTTTGGCGCGGACGATACGGTGGCGGATGCCCTGTGCTTCGCGGCGAGCTCCCGCGGCTCCTCCACGTCGTACGCATCTCGTTTGGGCGCGTGTAGCTTGTACCCGAGCTTGTCCATCGGTTTGGTCAAGTAGCTCGGAGGCCCTTCGACGGCATCGAACATCTCGAGTGCCGACGGAAGCACCACGGGTTCCTTCTTCGGCGAGGGCGGGAGCTCGGGTCCGAGCGCGACGGGCGCCGCGGCGACGATCGCGGCGGCGGCGTCGTCGGAGTCGGAGTCGGAGTCGCTGGAGTCGCTCAGCCTTCCCTCGTCGTCGCTGCCGTAAGCCCCCAGCCCGAAGAACGCCATGGTCGTCGCCGTGACACAATGACGATCCGACGCGGACTTCGAAGGACTTGAGAGTCGAGATCTCATGATGAACGAGCAGACACAACAGGCGCTCCGAGCCGTGTACACGCACGCATCGTGGATTGACGCCGAGATGAACGAGTCCACGCTCGCCGAGGTCCGCGCGGCCATGATGCAGTGCAAGACTCCGACCGCGTACGACAAGGTCTACAAGGTGAGAGGCCCGCGGCCCCCGTCGCATCGCCGTCGTTTCAAAAAGGGCGGATCGATCGGAGATCTCGCCATCCTCCGATGTTAGGGCACGTCGCTGAACCCGATCCCCATCCCACCCCCTCTTCACACACAGGACGAGTGCACGTTCAGCTTCGACACGCCGCTCTCCCAAGGCGGCCTCCTCACCAACCTCGCCACGCACAAGTCCGCGGGGCTCGACTTCATCGACACGGAGCGCCAGCTGTGCGTCAAACACGGCGCCCCAAACTCGCTCTACCTCCTCCAGCGATGGCGACGCGTACGGAAACCCCAGGAAGCGCTGGACGCCAAGAAGGATCCCACGGTGCTCGCGATCGGCGTGGACGGCGGGTTCAACGTCGACGACGACGGCGACTACGACGTCGTGAAAGACAACTTCCTCAGAGTCTACCCGTCCGGCGTCGACGTCCAACTGCCAAACGATGATCTACCCACGGCGGTCACCTCGTGCGTCGACGCGATCCTCGCGCACGCCGGCTTCCACGAGCAAGAGGAGGTGGCGGCGTGGCAGGAGACGCGCGTGACGTCGCGGTACGCCGCGACGTTGGCGCAGGAACCAAGCGAGGGCCGCAAGATCCCGCCCGATTCCAAAAGCTGGCGATGCGCCGAGACGGGCGTCACGGAGAACCTGTGGCTCAACCTCTCCGACGGCCACATCGGCTCCGGCCGTAAGAACTGGGACGGCAGCGGCGGCAACGGCAGTGCGCTGCGCCACTACGACGCGTGCAAGGCGGCCGGGAAGGAGTACCCGCTCGCGGTCAAGCTCGGCACCATTACCCCCGCGGGCGCCGACGTGTACTCGTACGCCGCCGACGAGGACGACATGGTGACCGACCCGCGACTCGCGGAACACTTGGCGCACTGGGGCATCGACGTCATGCGCATGGAAAAGACGGAGAAGTCCATGGCGGAGCTGCAGATCGACCTCAACAAAGGGTTCGAGTTTGATAAGATCACCGAGGCGGGCGCGGAGCTCGAACAGGCGGACGGCGCGCGACGAGTCGGGCTCAAAAACCTGGGCAACACGTGCTACGTCAACTCCGTCCTCCAGTGCATCAAGGAAGTCGCCGCCTACGAAACGCGGTACTGCACGGGCGCCGCGCAAATCTTCGCATCCTCCCCCAAAGACCCCACGGACGATTTCACCACCCAGATGGCGAAGATCGCCGTCGGGCTAGTCACCGACCGATACGCCAAGAAATCACCGGAGGACCCAATCGCCGCGGTCCAACCCCGGATGTTCAAGCAGCTCGTGGGTAAAGGCCACCCCGAGTTCAGCACTGGACGGCAGCAGGACGCGGTGGAATACTTCCAGCACCTGTTGGAGGTGATGACCCGCGCGGAACGCGCGGGTGCCGATAGGGTGCCGAGTGGTGGGTCCGGCGGCGACGACGTTTCGTTCACCGCGGCGCAGTTTGAGTTTGAAGTCGAGGAACGGATCCAATGCGTCGAGTCCGGCAAGGTTCGGTACGTCACCCGCCGGGAGAACGTGCTCCCGCTCGAGGTACCCGTGGACGCCGCCACGAACAAGTTGGAGGTGGAGCGCGAGCGCGAGTTGAAGCGCCAGAAGACCGAGTCCGCGGACACCGCAGACAAAGCAGACGCTCCGGATGACGACAAGGAACCGATCCGGCCCATCGTCCCTTTCGACGCGTGCCTCGCCGCGTTCGCCGCGGATGAGACCGTGGACGACTTCTACTCCACCGCGCTTCAACGCAAGGGTGTCGCGGCGAAGCGGTCCAGACTGAAGACCATGCCGCCCGTACTCGCGGTGCAAGTTCGCAGGTACTACGTCGCCGAGGACTGGACCCCGCGGAAGCTCGACGTCTTAGTGCCCATGCCGGAGACCGTCGACGTCGAATCCGTACTCCGCGGGACCGGGATCGCGGCCGGGGAGGAAACCTTAACGCCCGCGGAGGAAGGCGAATCGGCACACACGATCGGCGGAGACGAACCGGAACCCGCGATCGAGCCCGACGCCGACATCGTCGCGCAGCTCGTGTCCATGGGCTTTAGTGAAAACGGGAGCAAGAGGGCCGCGCTCGCGACGGGCAACTCATCCGCGGAGGGCGCCGCGGAGTGGGTCTTCGCGCACATGGAGGACCCGGACTTCAACGACCCGGTCGTGGCGTCTGCCCCTTCATCTGTCCCTGACACCGGGCCCGGCGCGTCCGCTGCTGAAGGACCCAACCCCGAGAGTTTGATGATGCTTACGTCGATGGGTTTCACGGAGGTTCACGCGGCCGCCGCGCTGAAAGCGTGCGACGGGAACATCGAGCGCGCCGCGGATTGGCTCTTCTCCCGCGCGGACGACCTGGACGCCGCGGTAGCTGAGGTTAACTCGGCATCCGCGGGCCAATCGGTGGGTGCCACGTCGGCATCCGAGAGCAAGTGTCTGGACGGGCCCGGTCGGTACGAGCTTTTCGGTATCGTGTCTCACATGGGCGGGAACACTGGCTGCGGGCACTACGTCGCGCACGTCAAGATTGACGGCACGTGGCACATCTTCAACGATCGCAAGGTTGCGATCAGTCAGAAGCCGCCGCTCGAGCTCGGGTACCTCTACTTCTACAGGCGCGTCGCGTGAGACGAGTGAGCGGATAGCGTCCCCCCGCCTTCCGGCTGTGTAAAAAAAGCGTTTTCACAAAACGGTTGATCTTCCGAGTTTTCTCGGACAGTGCGCATCGTTCGCCCCTCCGGCTTCACTCGACCAAACGCGCCCGTCCCTCGCGCCCGTCACAGTTCACGAGCACCATAGGCTACTCGTTCACGCAGGTACCGCGCGCGTACCGCATCCCGCAGGTCTTAAAGCTCTGGCGCGACCCCGCCACGTTCACGTGCGGCCCGTCACCCCCCGCGTCCTATTTCCGAACCCCTCTCATGGCGAAGAACGGCATCGGCATCCTCTCCGTGTCCCTCGAGCGACTGCGTATCGACACCTGGGACGGCTGGGACTGCGTGGATAAACCAGGCAACGTCAAATCCATCCACAACAAGGACGAGCCCACCGTCGCGGTCGCCGTCAACTTCGGCGCGCCCGCGCCCCTGGATGCCCTCGACGCCAAGTTCCCCGACGGCCGCTCCGACGATTCTCTTCAAAAGATCGTGAACGCGTCGTGCCCGTCGTGGCACGGCATGCAGCTCAAGTCCCTCGCCGACATCCTCCACGTCGAGGTTCGCGAGTCCAGGACGTTCGACGACTCCGAGGACCCGCGCGCCATCGTCTCCCTCCCCGTCGCGTCCGTCATCGAGTCCGCGTTCGTCAACTCCGACGGCGACGGCGCGAAACGCGATATTTCCTTCGAGTCCCCAGACTGCAAGACGTCGGGGACCGTGACGATTCGACTCAAGTTTCACCTCCAAGCGGACGTCCTCGCCGCGCTGGCCAAGGGTGTCGGCCTGGAGGACGCCACCGGCGCGTCCGTCGTCGCCGCGGATACACTCGCCGCCGTCAAGCTCGGCATACTCAAGCCCGACAAGGAGACGGAGAGGCGGCGAATGGAAGCCGACGAGGCGGATGCGTTCAAACAAAACAACAAAAACGGCAAAGGATCCGCAAACAACAACAACGAATCGTCCGGCTACAGCTCCATGACCGCGGGGATCAAGCGGTTCCTATCCGCGCCCAAATCCCCGGCGAAGAAGCACAACCAGTTCGTCAACTTACTCGCCAACTGCGAACTCCCCGCGGCGCAGAGGTCGCGAGGCCGCGCCAAGTCCCGCGTCGTCGTCAAGGCGTGATGAGTCACCGATCGACCCATGCATGTTACCTAAAGTACCTACGATGTATTGTTTAACGTCCGAGACTATCACTTATCGGCACCGCCGCGTCGTTTCCGCTTCTTCTTCGCGCCGCCTCCGTCGCCCCTCGGCGCAGATTCTTTTCCAATCTTTTTCTTCACGCTGAGCGGGTTTGGCCCCCGCGCCTTGGGCTTCTTGTACCGCACGTTCGTCCTCACCCCTTTCGCGCCCCGCACCACCTCTTCCTGCCCGAGCGCGTTTCGCTCCCCTTCCGTGAGACCCGCGCCGTGCTCCTTCTGCGACGCGACGCCGCTCCCTTCCGCATCCGCGGGCGGCTCCATCTGGAGTCCCGAGGTGTGGCAGAAAACAACCGGCGTCATGGGCGAAGTCGCCAGTAAGCGCTTGCGTAGCTTGTCGTCCTGTGTGCACACGATGAACCGCTCGGAGTTGCCGTTTTCGACCGCCGCGACGATGCTGTCGAGCGCGGGGGCCGGCGGGTCCGGCCCGTCTTTCACCTCGTCGAGCTTGCGGCTGTAGAAGGAAGCCTCCTTCAGTTCCTTTCCCATGTTTTTGAGCTCATCCTTGACGCATCGCGTGGTGAAGAGCTTCGATGGGGCGCCGAGGTACTTGATGACCACGTCCTTGGCGTCGCCGAGCTTCATGGACATCACCGCGTGGATGAAGTTGCCGTCCACGAGCACCTGATACGTGGGGAGGAGTAGGAGGAGGCGTGAGTGATGGGCGACGAGTGATGGGCTGTGGGCACCGCCGCCGCCGCATTTCAGCGACGATTCCGAGTGTGAGGGGCGCGCGCGTGGGTGGAGGTCGTGGGACGTACCTTGTAGGGCGCGCGGAATCCATGGCACGTGCGGTAGTACCGGAGGTACTTGCGGACCTTACGGGCGCGTTTGACGCGCATGGCTCCACCGACGGCTGCGCGAGTCGCGCGGGGCGAATCTGGCCTCGGGCTCTCCGTCAACTCCCGTCAACTGCTTTGACAGGACGAGTCAT
>Ga0209425_10004424_pt1 | contig 14315 bp, 15 predicted proteins | sample COG_05_FD_184749 | JGI IMG/M metagenome (GOLD analysis project Ga0209425, IMG submission 184749) | Pelagic Microbial community sample from North Sea - COGITO 998_met_05 (SPAdes) (version 2) | ecosystem: Environmental > Aquatic > Marine > Neritic zone/Coastal water | place: Helgoland, sampling... | reverse complement strand
ATTCTTCACTAAAAATTATTAAGATCAAACATATTGATATTTTAAAAATTGATACTTTTGATATTAAAAACAAATTTTTTAGTGCAAGAAGAGCTTTAAGGCTAAAACATAATGATTATGGTAGAAATATTTCAATAATTATGATTAAATAGATTTTTTCTAATGAAATTATTATCTGGAAATAGCAACAAACCTCTCAGCAAAAGAATTGCTAAATTTTTAAAATCAAAACTTGTTAATTCAAGTATTAGAAAATTTTCTGATGGAGAGATTTATATTGAGATAAATGAAAATATAAGAGGAAATAGTATTTTTATAATTCAGTCAATATCATCTCCTGCTAATGACAATTTAATGGAATTATTACTAATCATCGATGCGTTGAAGAGATCTTCAGCAAAAAATATTACTGCTGTCATACCTTACTTTGGGTATGCGAGACAAGATCGAAAAGTTGTTCCAAGAACATCTATATCAGCTAAATTAGTTTCAAACTTAATTACAAAAGCTGGAGCTGATAGAGTTGTAACAGTTGATTTGCATGCAGGACAGATTCAAGGATTTTTTGATATCCCTGTTGACAACCTTTTTGCAACTCCAATATTCTCAAGACATATTAAAAAGAAAGTTAAAAACAAAAATATTATTTGTGTTGCGCCTGATGTTGGTGGCACAGAAAGAGCCAGGGCATTAGGTAAATTACTTAACGTAGGTTTAGCTATTGTTGATAAAAGAAGACCCAAACCTGGACAATCTCAAGTAATGAATGTTATTGGAAATGTAAAAGGAAAAACATGTATTATTGTTGATGATATAATTGATTCAGGTGGAACAATCGTTAATGCTGCTAAAGCACTTAAAGATAGAGGTGCTAAAGAAGTATTTGTGTATATCACTCATGGTGTTCTTAGTGGAGATGCAGTTAAAAAAATTAAAAATTCTGTCATAAAAAATTTAGTAATTACAGATACAATTGATAATGGTGAAAAAATTAAAAGTGCTAAAAATATTGAGGTTTTACCTATCTCTAGTCTGATGGGAGAAGCAATAAAGAGAATTTCTAATTCTACATCTGTATCTGATTTATTTAAATAATTCGCTTGAGTTATTTTAGAACATGAGCTAAAAACCTTTCTTTCTATGATTTCTTTAAATGCAAATACCAGAGATAACAAAACTAAAGGTGAATTAAGCGCCATTAGAAACTCAGGGAGCGTTCCAGCAGTAATTTACGGTGGTAAAGAAGAAAATGAAAAAATCTCTATCTCAAAAAAACTATTAAAATCAACGATAGAAAAAGAAAACTTTTTATCAAATATAGTTGTTCTGAAAGTAAATGGTAAAGATCAAAACGTGTTACCAAGAGAAGTAGTTTATGATGTAATAACTGACGAGCCAATACATGTAGACTTTTTAAGGGTAGTACCTGGTGTAAAAATTAGAATAGAAGTACCTGTAGAATTTATTAATCATGAAAAATCACCTGGCCTTAAAAGAGGAGGAGTACTAAACATAGTAAGAAGAAAAGTTGAACTTAAGTGCCCAAGTGAAAAAATTCCTGGTAAATTGACAATAGATCTTGATGGTGTTGATATTGGTGAAAGTTTTAAGATTTCATCTGTAAAATTAGAAAATGATGTTGTGCCAACTATACAAGGAAGAGACTTCGTTATTGCTACATTGGCAGCGCCAACAGTTATGAAAGAACCAGAAAAGCCAGCGGAAGTGGAAGCTGGAGAAGGCGAAGAAGGAGCCACAGGTGCAGAAGCTGCAGACGGGGAAAAACCAGCACCTGAAAGTGATAAAAAAGAAGGTGATGATAAGAAGGTAGCCGATAAAAAAACTGCTGAAGTAAAAAAATAATCAAATAATTTGAAATTTAAACTCCAATAAAATTTATGCTTTTATTCGTAGGTCTTGGCAATCCAACACCCGACAGTGAAAATAATCGACATAATGTTGGTTTCAAAATAATTGATGCAATTAATAAGAAATTTAATTTATCTAAACAAAAACCAAAATTTAAAGGACTGTTAACAACCGGAAACATTGAAGGTGAAAAGGTTTATGCAATAAAACCTTTAACTTTTATGAACAATTCAGGAATTTGTATTAGAGAATTACTGGAATATTTTAAGATTGATGCTGAAGATGTTATAGTTTTTCATGATGATCTTGATGTTGAGTCGGGAAAAATTAAAGCAAAATTTGGAGGGTCAAGTGCTGGCCACAATGGTATTGCATCGATTGATAAATTTATTGGAAAAGATTATTCAAGAGTTAGAATTGGTATTGGTAAACCTAAAGGAAAAATTGAAATTAGTGATTTTGTTTTACAGAATTTTGATGAGGATGAAATGATTACAATTGATAAAATATCTGAAAATATAACTGATTCTATTAGTGATCTAATTAAAAAAAAATTAGATTTATTTTCTAGTACTGTAAACAATAAATAATGAATTTGAAATGTGGAATAGTAGGTTTGCCAAATGTTGGTAAATCAACATTGTTTAATGCATTAACTAATTCTAATAAAGCTCAGGCTGCAAATTTTCCTTTTTGCACAATTGATCCAAATGTTGGTGTTGTTCCTGTACCTGATGATAGACTAAGAAATTTAGCTAATATATCCAAATCAAAAAAAATAATAAACACAACCATTTCATTTGTTGATATTGCAGGCCTAGTAAAAGGTGCTTCCAAAGGAGAAGGTTTAGGAAATAAGTTCCTTTCACATATTAGAGAGGTTGATGCAATTATACATATGATCAGATGTTTTGACTCATCTGATATACAAAATGTAAATCCTACTGTAGATCCCATTAGAGACCTTGAAATCATTGAAACAGAAATGATGCTTGCAGACCTTGATTCTATTCAAAAAAGGTTAGAAAAAAACAATAAAAAAAATATTGATGAGGAGCAATTAAAGATTCTTGAAATAGCATTAGACTGTATCAATAATGATAAAGATATTTCTATATTAAATAATGATTTTGATAAAAAACAACTAAATCAAAGTGGTTTATTGTCTTTAAAACCCAAGATATTTGTTTGTAATGTAGATGAACAAAGTGTTCAAAATGGTAATGACTATACAAAAATGTTTATTAATAAATTTGGAAAAGAAAACACACTTGTTGTTTCAGCTGACATAGAAAATCAAATAAATGCTTTAGATATAAATGAAAAAAAAAATTATATGAAAATGATTGGTATTGCGGAAACAGGATTGGATCTTTTGATACAAAAAGCCTATAATATTCTTGAACTGGATACTTATTTTACTTCAGGACCAGAAGAGACTAGAGCCTGGACCATTCCAAGAAATTGTACAGCACCAAAGGCTGCAGGTGAAATTCATACAGATTTCGAAAAAGGATTTATCAGAGCAGAAACAATTTCTTATAAAGATTTTGTAGCTAACGACGGATGGATTAATTCTAAAACAAATGGTAAGATGAGATTAGAAGGCAAAGAATACATTGTAAAAGATGGAGATGTACTAAACTTCCGTTTCAACACGTGACCATATTTTTTTCATGCTGAAATAAACTAAAATAGTAAGAATTATCAAATAAACTATAGCTTTAAAGCCCATTTGATGTCTAGATTCTAAATGAGGCTCTGCTGACCACATTAAAAATGTTGTTACATCCTTTGACATTTGTTCTACAGTTGCCGCAGTTCCGTCTCCATATTCAATTAGACCCTCAGAGAGTGGGGCGGCCATCCTAATTTTGTTTCCATACATAAATTTATTATAATGCACTCCTTCATCTAAAATCATTCCATTTGGTGCATCCTCATAACCTTGTAATAATGAATAGATATAATCTACTCCACCACCTCTTGCTTTAACTAACACAGACATGTCTGGTGGATATGCTCCACCATTCGCAGCTTGAGCAGCTTTAACGTTTTCATAGGGCATCACAAATTTATCAGATAACTTTCCAGGTCTTTGAAACATTTCACCGTCTGCATTGGGGCCATCTGTTACTTCGAAAGATGCTGCTATTGCTTTGACCTCAGCCTCTGGGAATTCTGGTCCACCTTTTTCACCTAAGTTTCTATAACTCAAATATTTCATAGAGTGACATGAGGCACATACCTCTGTGTAAACTTGATATCCTCTTTGTAATGAGCTTCTGTCAAATTTACCAAATAGACCTTTAAAACTCCAATCAGTTTTAAGATATTCTACTTTTTCAGCAGAGTAAGATTTAAAAGGAACTCCAAAAAGTAATAAAATTAGAAAAAATGTTTTTAAAAAATTTTTCACTTAATGTTTTAAACTTTCTTTATTTTTTGCAGTTGCTAAATTGGGGGCCCCTCCTAAAACAGGATCGGTGATGCTTAAAGGTATAGGAAGAGTTTTTTCTTTAAATCCTAAAACAGGAAGAATTACCAAAAAGTGTAAAAAATAATATGCTGTAGCTACTCTAGCTATTAGCAAGTATAAACCCTCAGCTGGCATCGCGCCTACATAACCTAGGATTAAAACATCAGCAACTAATATCCAATAAAACTGCTTATATAAAGGTCTAAATACAGCAGATCTAATTTTTGATGTATCAAGCCATGGCAGAGCTGCTAAAATTAATATTGCTGACAACATAGCAACCACTCCCAAAAGTTTATCAGGTACTGATCTTAAAATCGCGTAAAAAGGCAGCAAGTACCATTCAGGAACAATATGCGCAGGTGTGACTAGGGGATTTGCCTCAATATAATTGTCTGCATGTCCTAAAATATTTGGCGCATAGAAAACAAAAAAAGCAAAAACAATCATGAACATTAACAGAGCAAAACCATCTTTAATTACAATGTAGGGATGAAATGGCACTGTATCTTTAGATGGTTTTTGAATATCTATACCAACAGGATTATTGTTTCCAGGAACATGAAGAGCCCAAATATGAAGAACAACTAATCCTAATATTAAAAAAGGAATTAAATAGTGAAGAGTGAAAAACCTTGTTAATGTCGGATTGTCAACAGAGTAGCCACCCCATAACCATGTTACAATTCCCTCTCCTACTAAAGGAATTGCGCTAAATAAATTTGTAATAACGGTAGCTCCCCAAAAACTCATTTGTCCCCATGGAAGTACGTAACCCATAAAAGCTGCAGCCATCATTAATAGATATATTATGATACCTATTATCCATATTATTTCTCTTGGTGACTTGTAAGATCCATAAAACAAAGATCTAAAAATATGTATATAAACTGCCAAAAAAAACATTGATGCACCATTTGCATGAATATATCTAATTAACCATCCGTAATTTACGTCTCTCATAATGTGCTCAACACTTTCAAATGCCATGTCGGCATGAGCAATATAGTGCATAGCAAGAGTAAGTCCTGTTACAATTTGAGTTATTAAACAAAAAGTAAGTATTCCTCCAAAGGTCCACCAATAATTTAAATTTTTTGGAGTTGGATAATCAGTAAGATGACTAGCTAAAGAAAGTAAAGGTAGTCTATCATTGAACCATTTTCCAAATTTAGATTTAGGTGTATATTCGTGACCACTCATTATTATAAATTATCCGATCTTGATTGTATTAGAATTAACAAATTCATATTTTGGTATTTCCATATTTGTAGGGGCAGGACCTTTTCTAATTCTACCGGATGTATCATAGTGTGATCCGTGACAGGGACAAAACCAACCATTGTAATCACCCTTTTGATCTAATGGGACGCAACCTAAATGTGTGCATACCCCAACCATTACTAGCCACTCTGGATCCTTTGTTCTATCTTCATCCTTTTGAGGGTCCTTTAAATCTTCAAGCTTGACAGATTTTGCATCAGCTATTTCTTCCTCCGTTCTTCTTCTTATAAAAACTGGTTTACCTCTCCAAAGAACTGTAATTGTTTTTCCTGGAATTAGAGAACTAATGTCTACTTCTGTGCTAGCTAAAGCTTTTACTGAAGCATCTGGATTCATTTGATCTATCATGGGCCAAACTGTTGCACCCACACCCACTGCTCCAACAGCGTATGTTGCTGTAAATAAGAAATCTCTTCTATTGTTTTTATTTTCTGCCATGTACTTTTAAATTAAAAATATTTATTATAGATTTTTTCTACTTAATATATGATTTCATATAATATAAAATACTAATTTTACTACTGATAGAATGACACAGAATCTTAATGATCTTGGCCTAAAAATTGCATTATTTGAACCAGATATACCTCAAAATACTGCAGCAATAATTAGAACATGTGCTTGTTTGGGGGCAAAACTTGAAATAATTGAACCCTGTGGCTTCTTGCTAGATGATAAAAGACTGAAAAGAGTTGTGATGGACTATATAGATGAAAAGGATATTAAATTTTATCAAAGTGCAGATATCTTTTTTAAGTCTAAAAAAAACCAAAGAATCATATTGATGACTACTAAAGCTTCTGTATCTTACATTGAGTTCAATTTTAAGGAAAACGATACTATTTTGTTTGGGCGTGAAAGCGCTGGGGTACCACAAAAAGTACACAAATTGATAAAAAATAAATTAAAAATACCTATGGAGAATAATAAACGTTCATTAAATTTAGCATCATCTGTTGCAATTATACTTGCTGAATGTTTAAGACAAACAAAATGGATTTAGACATTAGAAAAGATTTATCAACTAATTGGTTTAAGTTGTTACAAGATGCATTTTGTAATGACATAAATATTTTAGAAAATAATAAAATTAAATTTAAATCCACTATATGGAAGAGAAATAAATATAAAGATGAAGGTGGTGGTGAATTTAGAATTTTAAAAAATGGAAAAATATTTGACAAAGTTGGTATAAATTTTTCTAAAGTGTATGGAAAGTTTCCAAAAAGATTTCAAAAAAATATTCTGGGGGCACAAAAAGACCCTAGATTTTGGGCGTCTGGCATATCTGTAGTAATGCATATGAAAAATCCTTTGATACCAGCAATGCATTTTAATACTAGGTACATTTGTACGACTCGACAATGGTTCGGAGGCGGTATTGACGTAACTCCATCCAAAAAAGATGATCAAGAGAGAAAAAAAATTCATCAAACATTAAAAAATATGTGTAATCAGCATAACAAAAATTATTATAAATTATATAAAAAATGGTGTGATGAATATTTTTATCTTCCACATAGAAAAGAACCCAGGGGTATAGGAGGAATTTTCTTTGATTATAAAAAAAATAATTTTGAAAAAGATTTTAAGTTTGTAAGAGATGTGGGTATTACTTTTCAAATAATATTTAATAATATAATAAAAAATAAATTGAAAAAAAAATGGACTATTAAAGATAAAGAAACTCAATATATTAAAAGAGGTAGATATGCAGAATTTAATTTACTTTATGATCGGGGAACCAAATTTGGGTTACAAACTGGAGGTAATACAGAAGGAATTCTAATGTCACTTCCACCCTTAGCTAAATGGAAATAAAATGGAAAAAGAACCTATTACTTTAAACGGATTAGAAAAATTAAAAGAAGAATTAATTTATTTAAAAGAAAAAAAGAGACCTGAAATTGTTTCAGCTATTGCTGAAGCAAGGTCTCATGGTGATCTAAAAGAAAACGCAGAATATCATGCAGCTAAGGAAGAACAATCTCACAATGAAGGAAGGATTACTGAAGTAAATGATATCATCGCCAGAGCAAATGTAATCGATGTTACCAAAATTAATAATGAGGGTAAAATAATTTTTGGTTCTACAGTTTATCTTGAAAACCTAGATAATGGTGAAAAAATAAACTATAAAATTGTTGGTAAAGATGAAGCTGATTTAAAAAAAAAACTTATCTATTTTCGATCACCTATAGGTAAAGGGCTAATAGGTAAAAACAAAAATGATCTAGTTGAAATCAAGACACCTGCTGGCACTAAAAATTTTGAAATTAAGGATGTTAAATATATTTAATGGTTTAGTATTTCATCTATTTGTTTGCTGGATAATTGAAAGTTATTATTAACCCAATTTTCCTCAATCAATTTAAGTTTCTTTCCTACATCTTTGCCCTCAGGAATTTGATACTTTTCAATTAAATCCTTCGCAGCAACTGGCATAACTGGTAAAACTTTAGAGTTAAATTGATCAATTAAATTGAGTAATTTTTTATCTTCTTTTTTTAAAGTAAACATTCTGTAGCTTAAAATATCTATTACAGCTTGTTTACCTTTAAAATATAAAATTTTATTTAAATTTTTTTCTGAGAATGATGTAGCGGTAATCTGACTACTGTAAAATTCATCAATTGTCTTCAACCTTTTTTGATTTTTTTTTGAAATATTAAACTTAAAAAAGAAATAATCAGCATTATCTGTTCCATCAATTATTAATAATGAGAGTAAAAATATAAAATCTGCTTCTTTTAACTTCTTTTTTGCAAAGGTATTAGGGTTAGAAAAATATTTAATTTTTTTGATTTGAGGAAAAATATTTAAAAACAAATCGGTTGAGGATTGATCTTTAGAAAGTTTTGTCAAAACATTAGATTTAACACATTTCTTTAACTCATCTAATAATCTTTCTTTTGATAAATTTGAAATACCACCCAAATTTCTTCTAATTACTTTTAAGGTCTCTTCATTATGTTTGTGATTTGAGTAAATCAAAAAAAATCTTAAATAACGTATAATTCTTAAATAATCTTCTTTTATTCTTTTTTCCGTATTTCCAATAAATTTAATCACTCCATTTTCTAAATCTTTTTTTCCATTAAATGGATCAAATAAATTACCTTCAATATCAGAATAAATTGAGTTAATAGTAAAATCTCTTCTAGAAGCATCTTTTTTCCAGTCAGTTGAAAACTTAACTACAGCATGCCTACCATCAGTTTTTACATCTTCTCTTAAGCTTGTTATTTCAAATTTATAATCTTCTATAATTGCTGTTATAGTCCCATGTTCAATTCCTGATTCATAATAGCTTATATTATTGTTTTCAAGAATCTCGGTCACTTGATACGGATTTAAATTTGTAGCGAGGTCTATATCATCAACTTTTTCTTTTTGAATAATTTTTCTTACACAACCACCTACATATCTAATTTCACTACTCAATGAAAAATTATTCATTGAATCAAATATTTTTTTTACTGGTGGTTGTTTTGATAGGCTTTTAAAGTTCTGAGATATATAATCTAGATTATTGGTTGTTTTAATAAATTTATTTAAAAAATTAATCATATATGGCTGGGGCGCTAGGATTCGAACCTAGGATGCAGGTACCAAAAACCCGTGCCTTACCACTTGGCTACGCCCCAATATCATCTTCGTATAACACAAAAAAATAAAATTTATATAGTTTTTGCCGATTTACACCAATAATTTTTAAACTTTTTTTTTACTTTTATTTCAGCTTCTTTGCACACTTTACTTGTTTTAAAATATGCTATTATTGCTGAGCCAGAACCAGTCATTCTAACAAATTCTACTTTATTTAATTTTTCTAAAAAATTTTTTAAAGAATTTAGTTTTGGGTATTCATTTATCGCGATTAACTCTAAGTCATTATTCATGTTTTTTAAAAAATTAAAATTAAACATCTTTTTTGATGGACGATTAAATTGAGTTTTTGTAAATCTTTTAACTTTGGAATAAATCTTTTTTGTTGAACAACCAAAAACTGGTTTGACTACTAGTACATGAATATTCCTTCTAAGTGAAGTTAATTTGATCGTACTATTTGATCTAAGAATTAAGTTGCTAGAGTACATGCCCAAAATAACATCTGAACCAACCAAATTGCAAATTTTATGAATTTTTTTTTTTGGTAATTTTATCAATTTTTTTTTTATAAAATATTTTAGAATTCTAGCTGCATTTATAGATCCACCTCCAAGACCAGATTCCGATGGAATATTTTTTTTTATTATAATTTTAAATTTTTTACCTTTAAGTAATTTTTTACTATCTATAATTTTCAATAAATTAGAAACAGTATTATTTAAATCAATATTATTTGAAAATTTTCCAACAAATTTTATTTTGTGATCCTTGTTTTTGATACTTTTAATTAATATTTCATCATGTAAATTTAAAAAAGAAACAATGCTTTCAGTTCTGTGTAACGAAGAATTCTTACCAACAACATTTAACGCTAAATTAATTTTCGCATATGATTTAATTTTTAAATAACTCATTAAGAGTGTTTAGGTCCTTGAATTAATTTACTTTGAATTTTGTTTTTTAAATCTAATTCAGCATCATCCATATTTAATACTGTATTCCAAAAATATCTTGCTTGAATTTTTCTATTTAATTTCCATAAAATATCAGCATAATGATCATTCACGATTGGATCCTCAGGCATTAATTCTACAGCTCTTTTCAAAAATTTTTCTGCTTTGACAAAGTCATTTATTAAATAATAAGCCCATCCTATAGAGTCAATAATATAAGGATCATCATTTTTTTTAGCATAAGCTTTCTCGAGCATTTTCATTGCTTCATCAATTTTATAATCTCTCTCTAACCAAGAATAAGCCAGATAATTTAAAACATAAGCATCATCAGGGTTTATCTTTAAGGAGTTTAATAAATCTTTATCAGCATTTGAATAATCTTTTAATCTTTCGTAACTACCTCCTCTTCGATAAAGTAAATCTGATTTTGTTTTTGTGCCCTCACTCAATGAATTAATAATTAATGAATAGTATTTTATAGCCTCTTCAAATTCTTTAGAATTTTTATAAAAATTTGCAATATCAAATATAATTTTATTATTTATTTTTTCAATTTTTGCAAACTCTGTGGTAATATATTTAAGCGCCTCTTTTTGATTTCTAGTTTTTGCAATTATTTGTGCTTCTTTTTTCAACTTATACCAATAATAAAAATTTTGCTCTTTATCAAATTTTTTTAAAATATTTTTAGATTTTTCATAATTTTTGTTAAGAAATAAATTTTCAGCTACTAAAGATAAATTAAATACAAACTTTGGATTTAAATGAGTTGATAAGCTAAGATAAAAATTTGATTTATCAAATTTATTTTGAGATGAATAAAGATTAGATATCAAAAATAAAAATTCTCCAATTATATCATTTTGGTTTTTACATGAAAAAACTTCACTAAATTTTTCTACTTCATTATTATCAATCCAACTTTTTCCCTGAGATATTAATAAAGTTGAATTAATATAATCTAATTTGTCTGTTATAAATCTAGCTTTTTCTAATTGATTATTTTCAATGAGGTGGGCTTGATTAAAAAAGATATACCGCGAATAATCCCCTTGATTATTATTGATTAATTTTGAAAAAAAAGAATTAGTATCCACATCATTTAAATAACATCTTTGAAATGTTTCAGAAATTAATGATAAATTTCCAAAATCTTCATTTTTTTTCAAAATTTTTTTATTTTTAAAAACGTAAGCATATTGTTTGAGTGATTTTAAAGTAATGTAATTGAATCTATCCTTAAATAAATTCTCAGGAACTTCATTTAAAATTTTTAAAACTTTATCTAATTTATTCTTTTTTAAGTTATCTAACGCCAGTAAAACATGAGCTTCAAAAAAATCAGTATTTTTTTTTTTACTATTTATCTTAATAATATTAATCGCTTGACTAACCTTGCCTTCTAGTACTAATGACATAACAAGTTTTTCTAAATAAGGGTCATGCTGATTGGTTAATATTTTTGAAGAATTGAAAAAATTTAAAGCTTTTGTATTATCTTTATTTTTATGTGCAACTATACCTGAAAAATAATTTGATAAATTTTTTGAATTAAATTTTTCAAAACTATTACTTTTAGATAACAGTGGGCTCTGATAAGATAGTATTAAAATTAAAATTAAAATAATTTTTTTATTTAACATAAACTAAATATGATTAAAAAATCCTTTGATAATAGTATGTCTTATAGAGAAGAATTGATAAATTCAATAGAGCCAAATTTCACTTTTAACAAAAAACCATTAAATAGATTTATGTTTAATGATACAAACTTGAAAAAAAATGATTTAAAAAAAATAGATCAGATAAATGAACTTAAAAAACAAATAAATTCAATCCAAAATTGTAATTTAAAAGATAACTCAAAAAACCTAATTCTAGGACATGGAAATTTTGATAGCCAAATTATGATTATTGGAGAAGCTCCAGGTCTAGAAGAAGAAAAAACTTCTAGACCCTTTCAAGGTGAAGCGGGACTTTTGCTCAAAAAAATGCTTTCAGCTATTAATATAAAAATAGAAAATGTTTATTCTTGCTATGCAGTTAATTTTAGGCCACCAGAAGATAGAAAACCAACATCTCAAGAAATCAAAAGATATTCTGTATTTTTAAAAAATCATATATCTATTATTGATCCTAAGATTGTAATATTATTTGGAAACACTGCCATGGAATCAATTACCTCCTCTAATTTGAAAATTTCAAATGAGAGAGGTAAATGGAAAGAAATTATTTTAAAAAATAAAACATACCAACTAATTGCAACTTTCAATCCATCATATTTATTAAGATTTCCAGAAAACAAGAAATTTTCCTGGGAAGATTTAAAAAAAATAAGAAATAAAATATTTGAATTAAAAATAAAAGTTTAATGAAAATTGTTGCTGGAGTTGATGAAGTTGGTAGAGGAAGTTTAATTGGACCAGTTTATGCTGCTGCGGTCATTTTAAATACATCTATAAATAAGAAAATTCTTAAAGACTCGAAAAGATTATCAAAAATTAAAAGAGAAACTCTATCAAAATATATTAAAAAAAATTCTGTGTGGTCTATTGGTAAAGCTTCAATAAAAGAAATTGAAAAAATAAATATTCTTCAAGCAAGTTTGCTAGCTATGGAAAGAGCCATAAAAAAACTTAAAAAAAAACCTAATCTTGTGCTAGTGGATGGAAATAAATTACCTGAAATAAAAAATTATAATATGAAATCAGTAATTAAGGGTGATCAAAAAATACCATCAATTTCAGCTGCATCAATTATTGCAAAAGTTACACGTGATAAAATGATAACTAGCTTAGGAAATAAATATAAGGGCTATTATTGGGGTCAAAATTCTGGATATGGAACTAAACAACATTTAAAAGCTATAAAAAATCTAGGAATTACAAACCAACATAGAAAAACTTTTTCTCCAATTAATAAGTTAAAATAAGTTTCACGTAGAAACACTAGATATTGTTATCTCAAAAAATTATTACACAATTCGAATCTAAATAATTCAATCATAGGTTGACCCATAAATCTTTTTAGAGTCTAATTAAATTTAATAAATGACTTTTAATTTCAAAGATAAATTAATTAATGGAGACAGTCTAGAGGAGTTGAAAAAAATCCCTGATGAGTCTTTTGATTTAGTTTTTGCAGATCCACCTTACAACTTACAATTAAAAAGTGAATTAACTAGACCCGATAGATCCAAAGTGAGTGCGGTAAATGATAAGTGGGATCAATTTGAAAGCTTTAAAAAATACGATGATTTTACTTATTCTTGGCTGAGTGAATGCAAAAGAATTTTAAAAAAAAATGGAGCAATTTGGGTAATTGGTAGTTATCACAATATTTTTAGAGTTGGTACAGCTATTCAAAATTTAGGCTTTTGGATTTTAAATGATGTTATTTGGAATAAAAAAAATCCAATGCCGAACTTTAGAGGAACTCGATTTACTAATGCTCATGAAACTTTGATCTGGGCCTCAAAATCTGAAAAATCTAAATATACTTTTAATTATCAGTCCTTGAAATGTTTGAATGATGATTTGCAGATGAGGTCTAATTGGGATTTACCAATTTGTAACGGATCTGAAAGACTTAAAAAGAATGGTAAAAAGATTCACTCAACGCAAAAACCTGAAGCTTTACTACATAGAATTCTATTAGCAACTTCAAATAAAAATGATTTAATTTTAGATCCTTTTTTAGGTTCAGGAACAACCGCTACTGTTGCTAAAAAATTAAGAAGAAATTATTATGGTATAGAAAAAGAAAAAGCTTATTTCAAAGCTGCAGAACAAAGATTAAGAAATGTAAAACCTATTGAAGATGATTATTTAGACACTCTTCAAAATAATCGATCTAAACCAAGAATTCCTTTTGGTTCATTGGTAGAATTAGGGATTATTAAACCAGGTACAACCATTTTTGATAATAAAAAGAAAATCAGCGCAAAAATAATGGCTGATGGTAGTATCAAACATGCACAAACTGAGGGCTCAATTCATAAAGTAGCAGCAACAATTTTAGGTGCTGAAAGTTGTAATGGTTGGACTTATTGGCATTTTAGTCTAAATGGACAAGCAGTTCCAATTGATCATTTGAGACAAAGATTAATCTCTAGC
>Ga0209425_10004415_pt1 | contig 14331 bp, 10 predicted proteins | sample COG_05_FD_184749 | JGI IMG/M metagenome (GOLD analysis project Ga0209425, IMG submission 184749) | Pelagic Microbial community sample from North Sea - COGITO 998_met_05 (SPAdes) (version 2) | ecosystem: Environmental > Aquatic > Marine > Neritic zone/Coastal water | place: Helgoland, sampling... | reverse complement strand
TTCCTTCAGAAAATTCTCTAACCTACTCCTTAAATCAGCACCTTTAGGTAACCAAAGTGGCAAGCCCTGCCCTACTCTTTCGCTAAAGTGAAAAAGATCCAATTCCTTCCCCAGCTTCCTGTGGTCACGAGCCTTTGCTTGCTCAACCATCTCAAGATAGGCTGTAAGCTCTTTCTGTTTCGGGAAGGTTATTGCATAAACTCTAGTCAGCTGCTTGTTATTCGCATCACCCTTCCAATAAGCTCCAGCAATCGCAGTAATTTTAGCTGCTTTCACAAAACCGGTATGAGGAATGTGAGGTCCGCGACAAAGGTCTGTAAAATTTCCTTGTGTGTAGGTCGTAATCGTTCCATCATCTAACCTCTCAAGCAAATCAAGCTTGTATTCATCTCCCTTTTCCTTAAAATATGAAATAGCCTCCGCCTTACTCATTGAATTGCGGATAAAGGGGCTTTTCTCCCTCGCAAGCTCTAGCATCTTCTTCTCCACATCTGGAATATGAGCATCCGTAAAAGTGTGTTCTCCGAAATCTACATCATAATAAAAACCAAACTCTATAGGTGGTCCCACCCAAAACTTGATCCCATCAAACATAGACTCTAACGCCTCGGCTAAAAGATGTGCAGAACTATGCCACATCGTACTCTTGCCTTCTAGGTCGTTCCAGGTAAGAAGTTTCAATGATGAAGAATCCGTAATCGGTCTTTGGGGGTCTACTACCTCCCCTGCTACTTCCGCTGCAAGTACATTTCGAGCTAACCCTTCGCTGATGCTCGTAGCGATATCTAATGCTGTAGTTCCTTCTTCAACATTTTTTATAGACCCGTCGGGAAGAGTGATTTCAATCATGACACGCAAATATAACTAAGAGAATACTAAGCCTGCGACCTCTTACCCACTTTCTCCCAAGACTTCACTTGCCAGTGTGAAGTGGTGGTTGCTACGTGTTCAGATTTAGAATCTATTAACTTTGCAGTTAATGCAAATTTCGCAACTCCTTCAGAGTTTAGAGAAGTTTTCAATTTGTCAAGCATCTCATCTGGCCAACTGCTCTTTGCTGTGCAACTCCCTACAGGTCGTCTAATATAATCCACTTCTAGACGGCTCAGTATCAACCTAAAATCACTTATGTCGAAAGCTTCGATTACGTTAAGCCCTGATACGTATTCTCCCGCAGCTGCAATAGTACAAGCGTGCATTGTCCCAAGATGATTAAGATTGCGACGACGATATGGAATACTCACTACGCATCCTTTAGGAGAAATTTCAGTAATTGAAATTCTATGAGGCCTGTTAAATGGAACTGCCTCTTGCATCATCCGACTGAATATATTAGGTTTTCCTGCTTTCGCTCTTTGAAGCGCTCTCACCATTAAGCCTTGCGTAAAAGACTTCATTTATGTTCAGATTCAACCCGTTCTATCGATTTAACAAGGGATCCTGATTTTGTTAGAATGGTCGAAATATCTGGGCGGAAATAATTTGGGCCTTTCAACACCTTGCCGTCTTCACGAAAAATTGGGAGACTGTCCGATCCAAGTTTGGACATGTTACTAGCCTGAATTTCATTGAAAACATCCTCAATCACACCTTGCATCCCATGACTTAAAATAGTGCCACAAAGAATGTACAACTGATCGCCTAGAGCATCTGCTACTTCAACCATATCTCCTGCTTTAGCAGCCTCCAGGTACTCATTATTTTCCTCTTCCATAAGTCTATGGCGTAACGCCACTTGATCAGATGTTAAGGCCGTTGTAGGTGTATTCGACCAAGGAATATGAAAGGCATCACTGAAAGTGCGAACAGCTTTAAGAACAGCTTGAAAAGACATTGTGTTTTGCATATCCACTAAATTGAATATTTAATCTCTTCATTCCAAACCCAGCGATCAATTGTTACTCACTTTCATTCAACAATCTCATCATTCTAATTTTGTAGCAACGTACCAACATACAATTTACTTTAAACGATAGTGTTCACTTAACAAGTTTTAAAACTTTGAATAGAAAAATACACGAACAAATTCATATTTTTGATTTTCCGAAAATAAATTAATATGAACGAAGAGATACAAGAATTGACGGATGTGGCAATTAAAGGAGTTGAGAATGTGGGTGCAACATCTGGTGACTCGCTTGATATACAAGCGTTAAACCTAAAAATAGAGAAGGCCAGCAGGGTAACGGACATCATTCGTCTCGAGATGAGTAAAACCATTATTGGCCAAACCGAGATGGTCGACAAACTCCTTATAGGTTTGCTAGCTAATGGGCATGTTCTCCTTGAGGGAGTACCAGGACTTGCGAAGACTCTTGCAATAAACAGCTTGAGTAAAACCATAGATGCTCAGTTTTCAAGAATACAGTTTACTCCTGACCTTCTACCTGCTGACGTGGTGGGAACGATGATTTATAATCCTCGTGAGGAAAGTTTTAAGGTAAAGAAAGGGCCTGTTTTCGCGAATTTTGTTTTGGCAGATGAGATAAATCGAGCTCCTGCGAAAGTGCAAAGTGCGCTACTTGAAGCAATGCAGGAAAGGCAGGTTACTATAGGAAATGAGACTTTCGAAGTCCCTAATCCTTTCTTAGTTCTTGCAACACAGAATCCAGTAGAACAGGAAGGAACATATCCTCTTCCTGAAGCGCAAGTTGATAGATTCCTACTGAAAGTGGTTATAGGATACCCTACAAAGGATGAAGAACAGAAGATACTCAGAGCTAACATGACAGTAGAAGGTCTGCCGAAACCCTCATCAGTAGTTACAACGAAACAAATTTTAGAAGCGAGAGATCTTGTTAGAGAAATATACTTAGACGAAAAAGTCGAGAAATATATTATCGACCTTGTTTTCGCAACACGCTCACCTGAAAATGTCGGGCTCGGTCATTTAACAGAATTAATATCTTTCGGAGCCTCTCCCAGGGCGAGTATAGGACTTGGGCTAGCTTCTAAAGCACACGCATTTATGGATCATCGTGGATATGTAACTCCTGAAGATGTTAGAGCTGTAGCTATGGATGTTATGAGACATAGAGTCGGCCTTACTTTCGAAGCAGAGGCAGAAAACATTACTCAAGAACAAATTGTAACTGAGATAATGGATAGCGTGATCGTACCTTAATGGATACAGTAGAACTTCTTAAACAAGTAAGACGTGTGGAGATAAAAACACGTGGGTTAAGCGACAAGATTTTCTCTGGCGAGTACGCAAGTGCTTTTAAAGGTCGAGGAATGGCGTTCAGTGAGAACCGAGAATACCAGCACGGAGATGAGGTGAGATCAATTGATTGGAATGTCACCGCGAGAATGGGTACTCCCTATGTTAAAGTTTTTGAAGAAGAGCGCGAGTTGACTGTCTTTATTTTAGCAGATATAAGTGGTTCTATTGACGGTGGTACGAGGGGTGTAAGCAAGAGAGATCGTATTACGGAACTGGCGGCGGTACTTGCCTTTAGTGCAATGGGTAATAATGATAAAGTAGGGGCCATACTTTTCTCCGACCGCATCGAAAAATTTATCCCACCGAAAAAAGGCAAGTCTCACGTACTTAGAATAATTCGTGAAATCATCGAGATTGAGCCAGAAGGGAAAGGAACAGATATCACGAATGCGTTAGATCATTTCCTATCGGCAATGAAAAAGCGCACAGTTTCATTCCTGCTTAGTGATTTCAGAGACTCGGGATATGAAGACCTGCTTAAACGAGCGGGAAGAAAGCACGATTTCGTAGCCCTAAAAATAGAAGATCCTATTGATTTAGATATCCCCGACGTAGGATGGTTGCCTTTGAAAGATCATGAAAGTGGAGAAACAAAATGGATGAGAACTGGTTCTAAGAAAGACAGAATTAGGTACAGAGCTATTGAGCTAGAGCGGTCTGAAAACTTAAAACGAGCATTTGCTCGAGCAGGTATAGATTCAACGACGATAAGAACTGATATGCCTTATGTAAAACATTTAATGCAATTATTCGATCGCCGTGGATAAATCGTTATACATATTGCGACATACTATAGGAGTTCTCTTGGTCTTGGGATGCAGCTGTGGGCTTAATTTAATGAATCTCGGCAAATGCATAGCCCAAAGTTCATTACACACTGTCCCCTCTGACCTGGAATTGATGTCGGATACTGGGAGAATCTCTTGGGGTGAAAGAGCTACTTTAACACTGAGGTTAGGACTTGAGTTAGGTGATAACAGTTCTGGATGGCCTATCTGGGAAGATACCATACCAGGTGGTTTAGAGATTCTATCCACAAGTAAAATCGACACCATACTACCACAAAAGGACGACCCAGACCAATGGGATATGATTGTGGAACAATCATGGGTAGTTACGGCATGGGATTCAGGTTATGTCGTTATCCCTGAAATAGAAGTTATGGGCGAAAAATCTGCCCCAGTTATGATTCAAGTGGTGCCCACTCGAACAGGTGAAGCTCCGGAAATGATGCCCGCCGCTGAAATAATAAAGATAAAATGGACATTCTGGGATAGGATTGAGAAAGCTGCTCCATACTTGTTAAAGATATTGGCAGTACTCTTACTCGCTTTGGGATTAATCTATTTGCTTAAGAAAATAAAGAAAAAGGAACGTAAAGAAATAGAAATGGTCGTTCCAGACATACCTCCACATATTACGGCTCTTAAAAAATTGAGGGAGCTTGAAGAAAGAAAGAGTTGGGCTAAAGGAGAGGCCAAATCATTTCACGTTCAGCTCAGCGAGATCATCAGGACATACATAGATGCACGATTCTCCATTTCATCGCTAGAGAGCACGACGAGGGAAGCTGCAGGTCAGATTGATTTGCTTGATATTTCGCAGTCTGATAAAAGTAATCTCATAAGTGCTTTGAGATTAGGCGATAAAATTAAATTCGCTAAACACACAGCGAGGATAGACGATCACATTAAGGTGATCAATACGTGCATTGAATTTGTTGAAAACACAATGGTAAATCCCGAATCGTGAAACAAGTTCTACCTATACATTTAATTGCACTTACAGCGTCAGGAGCTATCGCATTATGGGTAAATAATTTATACCTATGGGAACGTCCTTGGGCACTTCTCTTAATGCTACTAGCAGTAGGATACACTATACTCAGAACTGTTGGTTCGAGACGATTTGGTACTTTATTCGCTTTTATTTCCTTTACAACAGTAAAAAAAGATCTATTTACTGACCTGGTAAGATCTTGGATCTCAGAAATTCCTTTCGCACTAAGAACTTTTGCTATCGCGTTACTCGCTATTGCGATCGCCCGCCCTCAGTCTTCCAATAGTGTGGAGGATATGACCAGTGAAGGGATAGATTTGGTTTTAGCTATAGACGTCTCAGCGTCTATGTTAAGTATGGATTTTAAGCCTAATCGGCTTGAACAAGCAAAATTAGTAGCCATCGATTTTATAAACGAACGCCCTCATGATAGAATTGGTGTTGTGGCGTATGAAGGGGAGGCATTTACACAAGTGCCAGTAACTTCAGATCATATAATTGTAAAAAATGGGGTGAGTGGATTAGAGACGGGATTGCTTGAGGGAGGTACTGCTATAGGGTTAGGTCTCGCTACTTCTGTAAATAGGTTGAGGAAATCTGATGCAAAAAGTCGAGTTATTATTCTTCTTACAGACGGGATAAATAACGCGGGTGCGATAGACCCATCAGATGCTGCACAGTTAGCTGAACTCAACGGAATACGTGTGTACACAATAGGAGTTGGATCTATAGGTAAAGCGAAAAGTCCAGTAGCAATTTTACCTGATGGAACTTATAGGTATGACTGGATAGATGTAAAAATAGATGAGGATGTGCTGATGCAAATCGCAGAAATAACGGGTGGAAAATACTATAGAGCTACAAACGCAGAAAAATTAAAATCCATCTATTCGAAAATTGACGTTTTAGAAAAGACTCGCTTCAACGTGATGAGATACCAAAGAAAAACTGAGGCCTACCTACCCTTCGCTTTAATGGCTCTAATTTCTCTTCTTTTAGAACGAACTCTGAGATTCACCGTGATAAGATCAATCTCATGAGTTTAAACTCAAAAAACATTAAATCCTTTCAGGCCATGGTGTTGGGGGTGTTTATCGCTGAAATAGTATTTTGGGTTTTTGTGACGGTAGCTGTATTATTCGTAAATGAATTCGCTCCACACATAGAGCTTCACAGAAATGACTTGACTTTATTACTTTTCGCTTTGCCGATAGCTGCTGTAAGTTTCCTTATACATCTGAAGTGGAAGATGAAATGTGTGACGGCTCTCTCAGAGGAGAAGCTAGGTGAATCTACATTTCCGAGATTATCTATGGGTAGGGAGGTCTGGAGGTTTTTAATTTGGCGCTTAGCTATAGCAATGATCGTTGTAGGGGTATTAGGACCTAAAGTGGGGAGTAAGTTACAGGAAGTAGAATCGCAAGGGTCAGACCTCGTCATCGCCATAGACATAAGCAACAGCATGATGGCTGAGGATTTAGGCATGGATAGGATGAGCTTAGCGAAACGCACAGTGGAGAGGGTACTTGCTAAATTAGGAAGCGATAGAGTAGGTCTCGTAATTTTCGCAGGACAGGCATATGTTCAATGTCCATTAACCACTGACTATAGCGCCCTTAAACTTTTCCTAAACACGATTCGTCCCGACCTTATCGCAATTCAAGGAACCGCCCTAGGAGAGGCCATAGATGTTAGTGTTCTAGCATTTAAAAATTCACCTGAATCGAATCGTTCTATTTTACTTATTACAGATGGTGAAAATCACGAAGACGACCCAGTCGCTGCTGCAGCAAGAGCAAGGGAGAAAGGGATTTCCGTTCACATCATCGGTTTAGCTACGCCGGAAGGAGCTCCTATTCCTAAATACGATAAGAGTGGACGCAAATTGGGATTCATCCAAGGTACGGATGGCTCACCTGTTGTTTCTCGCTTGGAAGAAACAGTATTAGTAGCCACGGCAACAGCTGGAGATGGTAGTTTTACTCGAGCGAAAAAAAGTTTCGTGAACATAGCACCCATAATAAACGCATTAAACTCAGCTGAAAAAACTCGCACAAGTAACGTGAGGTTTACCGACTACGACCATCGCTTCCAAATATTCCTATTTATCGCACTGTGCCTCGTCGTGCTCGAGACAGTTATACCGCATATCACAAGTCGCAAATGAATATTTACATTAAAATACAGCTTACGGTCACACTCCTACTCTCCACTATACTTGGATTTCTAGGCCAAACTCAATCTGCAATGGATCTGAAAGGACATCTCATAAACGGAGTGTCTCAGTTCTCATCAGGTGAGTTCTCCGAAGCTACAACTTCATTTAGTAACGGAAGCACACTCGAAGAGTTTGAGGATATAGCTGCCTATAATTTGGGGCGAACTTTAATGGAAACTGAAGATCTCGAAGGTGCCACATCGGCATTCCAACAAGCCATAGCTTCTTCAGAAAATTCTGAATTAAAATCTAACGCATGGTATAACACTGGCAATATTGCCCTACAATCCCAAGATCCAGAAGCTGCCGTAAACGCATATAAATCGGCACTTCGTAACTCCTCTACAAATAACGAAGCTCGTCATAATTTAGCAATCGCAAATAAAATGTTGCAGCAACAAGAGCAACAGGAGCAGCAAGAAGGCGAGGATGGTGAAGAAAGCGAGGACGGTGAGGAAAGTGAAGAACAGAAACAAGAAGGCGAGGACGGTGAAAAAGGCGAGGACGGTCAAGAACAGAAACAAGAAGGCGAGGACGGTGAAAAAGGCGAGGATGGTGAAGAACAGAAACAAGAAGAACAGGAAGGCGAGGACAGTCAAGAACAGAAACAGGACGAAAAACAAGTAGAGGGACAAATCTCAAAGGAGGATATGGCAAGAATTTTAGAAAACTTAGAGAACAAAGAAGCGGAAATTCAAGCTAAATTGCGCAGGCAAAAAGGAAAGGGCGAGAAGAAGACGATAGAAAAACAGTGGTAATGAGTATAGTCTATTCAAATAGATTGGTTTCGATATTTATTCTGGCAATCGCAGGATTATCCTCGATATATGCCCAATCTCCATCTATTACGACTTCTGTAAACGCTAATCCAGTCAGGTTAAATAGCCGTGTTCAAATTTCGGTTACACTCGACAACTGTACATCCAGTTCTGGTAATATCCCCATGCCTCAAATAAAAGGGCTTACATTTTTAGGGGGGCCTTCACAACAGCACAGTTCCAATTGGGTAAATGGGAAAAAGACCAGCAAACACGTCTACACATATTCTTACTCGATTTCTTCTACTCAGGATATTAAAATTCCGGTAATAAACCTGACTACATCCGCTGGTGTACTCACCTCCCAACCGTTCATAATACGAGTTTTGAAAGACGGGGCAAAGATGCCTAACACAAAGCAACAAAAGGGTTTGGGCAACCTTGCTACTGTAATCGAAGTGTCTAAAAGGAAGGTTCATCTCGGCGAACCTATTGTTTTTGAGTACAAAATTTATAACCAACACAACTCATTAGAGGTGCGCGAGTATAATCTACCTGAGTTGAAAGGGTTTTGGAAGGAGGAGGTAGAAACTAAGGAGGCAAGATGGGAAACCGAAATCATTAACGGCAAGAGGTATCAAGTTGCTACCGTGGGGCGTGTGGTTGCATTTCCACAGCAAACTGGTTCTTTCAACATCGATGGATTCAATATTAAAGGTTTTGTGAGAGTTAATTTTTTTAACGGTTCAAACGTAACTGCGACTTCAAAATCCATAAAAATCCAAGTGCTCCCTTACCCAAACGGAAAACCACCAGGGTTTATCGGAACATTTAGCAACTTAACTGTAGATGCTGTTGTGGAGGTTGATTCTGTGGGGGTAAATGAAGCGTTCAATTTCACGGTTAAGTATTCTGGGACTGGGAATTTAAAATTGTTAAGAGAGCCTGAGATACTTTGGCCTACTGAGTTCGAAGTGTTTGATCCGGAGATGAAAGACAGGATAAACGTAAGTCAATATGGACAGTCAGGGAAGAGGTCGTATAAGTACGTCATCATACCCAGAGCACCAGGCGACTACGAATTGCCGAACTTTAAGGTGAGCTACTTCGATTCTAAGTCCGATAAGTTCATGAGGACAACGACAAACTCAGGGAAGATTGTAGTATACGGGAGAGAATCTGGGGATGAAGGAGAGACTATGTTTGGCACGAAGAGTGATGTGATGATTTTAAATCACGACATCAGGCATATCAACACAACACATGCGCATTGGAGATCGCGAGATGATGGAAAACTACAGAAGTTATGTCTGTACTTATTGTTTTTTTTAGGACCTATTGTAGCAGGTATGGCATATCTATTCAGGCTTAGAAGGGACTCTGAACTTCACGACCCTACAGGAACTAAGAGTAAGAAAGCGCTTAAGGTGCTACATAAAGTACTCGGAGAATGTTCTAAACTCAAAAGCCGTGAGGAGGCGTTTACTATTTTAGGGGAAGCATTAGAAGTGTACTTGTGTTCTAAGCTCCAAATCGGAAGGAGCTCATTCAGCAGGAATACAGGGGTGACTGCACTGGATAAAATTGTGGGTAAAGGAGATGCCGATAAATGGGATGGGCTTTTAAAAACTTGTGAAATGGCTAGGTTTGCGCCAGGCTTACTTCCAGATATTGAAGATTCTATTTCGATTGCTCGAGATCTAACGAAAAAAGGTGAAAAAAAGATTAAATCTTCTAATTTACTTGGCCTTGGGATAATTCTACTTTCCATGGTTATGGCGCCTTCACTGGCAATTGGAAATGATAAAGACGTAGACGAATTATTTCAACAGGCGAATGACGCATATGTAGATGGTCAGTATGAATTGGCGGCAGAACTATACGAAGAGGTGGCGCAAAATCACCTGTGTTTTGAGCTCGAATACAATATGGGGAATGCTCATTATAAACTTAATCATATCGGTGAATCTATCCTTCACTACGAGAGGGCTAGGCTTATAAACCCGCTCAATGGAGATTTGAGAGCCAATCTACTTCTTGCAGAACTTAGAGCTATTGATAGAATAGAAGCTTTGCCTGGAGTGGGGATAGATCGATTGGTATCCGTGATTTTTGCGGGGAACTTGTACTTGGTCTGGCTTATACTGAGCTTAGTGACATGGACGACAGCTTTCGTATTTATCGCAATCAACCTTAGGTGGGGGGTGAGTTTATCTAAACCTTTTTTAAGAGGTGGCGCAGTGGTGAGCGCCGCTCTTTCCTTAGTTTTCCTATTGTTTTTATACGCCACCAACAAGAGAATTTCTAAAAGTTCAAGTGCCATAGTAATGGATAGCCGTGTGGAAGTCCGAAGTATGCCAGGCGAACTAGGGATGAGTTTATTCCAACTTCACGAAGGGACCAAGGCCTGCATAGTTAGCAAGGAAAACGAATGGACCCAGGTGAAATTAGATAACGGAAATGTGGGATGGGTATTAACCTCTGCTATAGAGCCTATCTAAGAACTTCGAATTTTATAGAGGCGTTTCTCGAGTTTGAATCTATCAGCTGAGCGTTATACATTCCAGGTGAGAAGTCGTTTACAGAAATTGTGATTTTTCCGTCTTGCAAAATTTTCCCTATGTAAATCATTTGACCTTTGATATTGAAGATTCTGATAGTAGCATTCGGAAGTCCGCCATGAATAGATATATTTTCTGATGCGGGGTTGGGATTTGCACTCACAACAGCATTAGAAATTGAGGAGTCTTGAACGTTATCTATTGTGGGTAAGACATCGTATAGAACGATATCGTCTAAAGCAGCTTCAATTAAACTTCCTCCGTCTAAATACTCTCCTATAGTGGTGCTGTCTGAGGCGATAAATCTCATTTGGAATTCATCTGTCAGATCTAAGTAGTCTGCGACTCTAAAGGCATTTCTTCTCCAACGGATATCCTGTTGGAGCGTGTTTTCTAGGTACTGCCAAGAATCTCCACCATTACTTGAAATTTCTACCTGCCACCAATCAGTAGCGGGATTCGCTCCAGTTGCAGGAGCATTTGCATACCATCTCCAATAAGAAAATACTGGGTTTTCGTACTGTGTTAAATCTATCACTGGAGAAAGAAGTGTTGTATGTCCAGCATCAACATCATTGGCACCTATACCCGCGTCCGACCCAGGGCTTACTCCTGTAAGGAAGCAATATCCACCAAAGCCTTCTGTATGATCTTGTTGGGGAGCTACTATTGACGAAGGCACGCCTGGCTCTCCAAAAGAGCCTACAGGAATGGTCTCTTCCCACTCTCCCGTACTTGCGTTATCTGTTGGGGAACCTAGTTGCCAATTTCCAAGCTCAGCATACTCGTCAGAGTCATTTATGAGGTGTGGGTAACAGCCTACAATGATTTGGTATGGCAAGTTGCTGTTAGAGACTTTGTTTGCGGCAAACGGAGTTACTCCACTTATACCACCAAACACATCGTGTATTTCCATGTAGTATTCTACCACCGTCCCAGGTGGTAGAGCGCCTAGCTCAGCGGTAAACACATCACCATTTTCATCCATCAAGACTTCAGAATAATCATCGTTTGTGTTTGTTCTGTATTTAAGGTAAACTCCGTCAAAATACAGATTGTAAGGGAAGACTATATCTACCTCTGATTCAATTTCAAGAACCTGATCAGCATCTGAGAACAACAAAGGGAAGTGATCTACTGTTGCGTAGCTGAATAGTGTAATTCCGTGAATCGCAAAACCTTCGATAATATCAAGAGCGTTTGGAGTCCCATTCATTAAATCGTCGTCGTCGTCGTCAGCCTGAAGGACATCTAAAAGGACATCTGTGAAAGCCTGACCTTCGTTGCCATCAACTGCAGTGGCTTGTAATCCGGGAAATGCATCTATAAAAAGAGAAAGCGTTTCAGACCAATCCCCGCCCATCAATAAATGGGTATCATACCAAGCTCCAGCAATAATTTCACCATCAGCATGAACTTCTCCAACTAAGTCTTCAGGGTAGACCTTAGGATTCTCATCATATCGTCTGATCCCATCATTATTGTCTTCGTAAAACCCCTTCCCTATCTCAGCGATATCTCCTAATGACATTGCCCAAAAATCTGCATAACCCTCATTCATGGCTCCATTACTAAAGCCTGAACCTAGAGAATTATAAAAATAGCCATTGATAGCATGGCCATATTCGTGATACACTACATCCGCAATTAAAGAGGTCGGATTACAGCCCCCACCTGTATCGAAAAAGTTAATACTTCCGCCATCGAAAAAAGCGTTACACTCACCCTCCACGTCAATATTAGTCGTTAAGGGGAAATCCAATCCTGTAAATTCAGGCATCCATAATTTCATGTGGTCATGAATTAAATTCACACTCCTATACGCACTGGTTTCCTTCACATTGCCAGGCACATTTATCTCGTTGTTTCCTTCTTGTAAATCAATGTTCTCAGAAGGAATGACACCGTCTGTATACACCTGACTCCACCTACCCTCTAAAGCAAATGGTACACTTAAAATGTCCCCTGATTCTCCCGATGTAAATCCCCCAGCCGCATCTGTGTAATATGTTGTTCCATTAAGAATCACCTTTAGATGTGGCATTGGTAATTCCTCAGGGGAATCAAATGGATAAGAAGGGTGTGCTTGAGCGTAAGTCTGGCCTGAAACTATAGGTAATTCTTGCACTGGCGTCACATTCTCCTTCAAAGCCTTTACATTCGTTATTGGTATCCCCATACTCCTTGTTACGTGTTTACCGACGTGGTGAACCACTTCGTTTTTTCTTAACCAAACCTGACCCGTTATCGCATCCACCCAAGTTGAATACTTTCTCAACAACCCATCAATATATCCCTCAATGATAACTTTTCTCACAAGCCTGAATTCTCCTTCTGCGTAATCATCTGGCAAAATTCCCCAACCGTTCCAAGTTGATTCGATGTTATTCATCGGAAGGTTATCTATGGCAAAAGCTAGAATTTCATCATCAGATAAAATTTGTCCTTCTGGAACTATAGCATCTGGCCACCAATCTAGTCCCCACATCACGAGCTTCCCGTCACGCCATTTCGTGGTGAGTGAACTTAACAGGACATCATAACCTTCTATAGTTTGGTTAGAAAACGCTCGTTCGTGAATGGCGCCACTAGATTTATATGCGTACCTCGCATCGCCGAGTTGATCAACATCCACCCCGAACATACTCATCTCTCCTTGAACAAAGACGGCGTGCCTCATCTCCAATCCCTCACCTTCTATTTCAATCCCTCCTCCCCAAGCTCTATGCGGCAACTTCGTTCCCCCACCCATTACCACTCTCCACCCCTCGTGTTCACTCGCCCAAACTTCCCACTCTGATTCCGCCCTCAACGCAGCCTGATCAACCTCATCTACCATTAAAGATATATCCCCCAAGCTAAGACGCACCTCGTATGTATCAATATTTTGAGCATCTACAACAAAGTGAAAACACACTAAACTAAAAGCAATCGCAATCAAATTTTTCATGCGACAAATTTAAGATAATGTTACTGGCAAATCGAACCGAAGTTTCCAAGTAATTGTAAAATGTCATTCACGGTTACACTTGAGTCACCATCTACATCTCCCGTGCAGTCTGGATTACAGGGTGCGAATAAACACGACCCATCATCCCAAGATGCATCTGGCTGATAATTCAATGCCTGTATATAGGTACACCCACCAGGTACATCGTTACATGGTCCAGGTGTGAAAGATGTCACTCCAGCCAAGTTAATAGCGTAACAATCATTTGAGTATGTAACGCCATCACATCCACAAACTGGATCCCAAAGATCGTAGCATACTGCATTAAGGTCAATAAGCGAAGTGTCGATACAGTCATTCGGTTCACAGTCATCAATCACCATTATCGCTGACCAATCCATATCTCCTTCGCATAGTAAATACTCACACTCACTTATTTGGTATAAGGCTCCAACTGGGAAAAACTCACCCCCTTCGAAACAACCCAGATTAGGATCTATTTCACACTCCAATGGATATAAATCAGAGTTTATAATAAACATGAATCCAGCAAATCCAGCAATACAAGTGTAATTTTCACACCAGATATCACTCACTTCTAAGACTTCTCCAGGCAAGTAAAATGTACCATCATCAGCATAACATCCGTCTTCCCAAATAGGGTCACACTCCCAGGGATTTAAAATCGAATTTAAAATAAAATCGTAATTTACTTCTGGAACATCAACTGGAGAACAAGTGTAATTTTCACACCAAATGTCACTTACCTCCATCATTTCACCAGGCAAGTAAAAGTCTCCATTAGGAGATATACAACCTACCACATTGTCTCCACAATCAGC
>Ga0209425_10004414_pt1 | contig 14332 bp, 16 predicted proteins | sample COG_05_FD_184749 | JGI IMG/M metagenome (GOLD analysis project Ga0209425, IMG submission 184749) | Pelagic Microbial community sample from North Sea - COGITO 998_met_05 (SPAdes) (version 2) | ecosystem: Environmental > Aquatic > Marine > Neritic zone/Coastal water | place: Helgoland, sampling... | reverse complement strand
TAGCCATAGGTGAGGCATTAAAGAAAGCACTAAAAAATTATGCTGGAATTAGAAGGTATGCACACGCAATGATCCCAATGGATGAAACCCTAACAAGAGTTGCAATTGATGTATCGAATAGACCTTACTTAATATGGATGGTTAAGCTTAAAGTAGAAAGACTTGGAGAAATGGATACCGAACTTTTTAAGGAATGGTTTCAAGCATTCTCTCAATCGGCAGGAATAACCTTACACATGGAAAATATTTATGGAGATAACAGCCATCATATAATCGAGTCTTGTTTTAAGGGATTAGCAAGATCATTAAGAACAGCTTTAGAAATAGATCCAAGAAACAAAGGTGTGGTTCCCTCTACAAAGGGTTCTTTATAAATTTAATGGATGTCACAATTGTTGACTATAACTCAGGAAACATTAGTTCTGTAATAAATTCCTTCAAAGAAGTTGCTAAAGACAAAGTTAATATCGAAGTAACCTCAGATTTAAATAAAATTAAATCAAGTGACAAGGTAGTTTTGCCTGGGCAGGGATCGTTTAAGAGCTGTGTTAATGCTTTGAATAGTATAAATGGCCTAGTTGAAATCTTAAATGATTTTGCAATCAATAATAAAAAACCCCTACTTGGAATTTGTGTTGGTTTACAGATGTTTGCAGATATTGGCTATGAAGAAACAGAAACAAAAGGCTTGGGTTGGATTTCTGGAAAAGTATCAAAAATTGATAGTAAAGATGGAAAATATAAACTTCCTCATATTGGCTGGAATGAAATTAATGTTGTTAAAAACAGCAAAATTTTTAAAGATATAGAAAATAAGTCTCATATGTATTTTGTTCACAGTTATGAATTAATTCCAGAAGATAAAAATGTGATTACTGCAACAACAGATTATTCATCAAATATTGTTTGCTCTGTTGAAAAAGAAAATATTTTTGGAACCCAATTTCATCCTGAAAAAAGTGATAAATTGGGACTTCAAATAATAAATAATTTTATAAATTTATAAACAATATTCAATATGAAAATATTTCCTGCAATAGACATTAAAGATAAAAAGTGTGTAAGATTAGTTAAAGGTGACTTTAATAATAAAACTGAATATCAAATGTCACCAGTTGATCAAGCTGGCAAATATAAAGATCATGGTTTCAAATATTTACATATTGTTGATTTAGATGGTGCTTTAACTGGTAAGACAGTCAACTTAGATATTATTAAAGAAATAGTTAGAAAATTTGATTTAAAAATTGAAGTAGGTGGAGGTGTCAGAACTATTGATAGTATTCAAAAATATCAAGATGCTGGTGTCGAAAAAGTTATTTTAGGAAGTGCTGCTATAAAGGACAAAAATTTTTTAAAAGAAGCGTGCCAAAAATTTCCAAATAAAATCGCATTGGGATTAGATGCTAAAGATGGATATCTTTCGGTCTCTGGCTGGAAAGAAAATTCAAATCAACTGACTCTAGATTTTCTAAGAGAAGTAAATGATTATGGTGCAAGCAGGTTAATTTATACAGATATTAATCGTGATGGAATGAAACAAAGTCCAAACTTTGAAGAAACATCAAAAATCGCCAACATTTCAAATTGTCCAGTGATCATCTCAGGAGGGGTTTCTTCAATTGATGACATCAAAAAAGCAAAAAGTTTAAACAAAAATATTGAAGGAATTATAGTTGGTAAATCTATATATGATGGAGATATTAAGTTAGAAGAATTGATGAAAGAAATAGATGCTTAAAAATAGAATCATTCCATGTCTTGATGTTAAAAATGGTAGAGTAGTTAAGGGAATCAATTTTGTAGATTTAAAAGATGCGGGTGATCCAGTAGAACAAGCCAAAATTTATAGTGATGGTGGTGCTGATGAAATTTGTTTTTTAGACATTACAGCTTCAAACGAAAATAGAGATACTATTTATGAAGTAGTTGAAAGAACATCTAAGAAATGTTTTGTTCCTTTAACAGTTGGAGGAGGAGTTAGAGGTATTGAAGATATTAATAAATTATTAAATTGTGGAGCAGATAAAGTTTCAATTAATACTGCTGCTGTAAAAAATCCAGAAGTAATTATTGAAAGTTCAAAGAAATTTGGATCACAATGCATTGTTGTTGCAATCGATGCCAAGAAAAATAAGGATATTTGGGAAGTTTATACCCATGGAGGAAGAAATAACACAGGCTTAAATGCAATAGAATTTGCAAAAAAAATGGAAGATAGTGGAGCAGGAGAATTATTGGTTACATCTATGGACAGAGATGGAACCCAAATTGGTTATGACAATGAATTGATGTTTAAAATATCTTCGATAGTTAATATACCATTGATTGCTTCGGGTGGAGTAGGTAACTTGGATCACTTAGTAGATGGTATTAAATTAGGAAATGCTAGTGCAGTTTTAGCAGCCTCCATTTTTCATTATGGAACACACTCAGTTCAAGAAGCCAAGCAATATTTGGACTCAAAAGGAATTCCTGTTAGAATTTAACCATGTCAGAAAATTTAATAAATTTAGTAAAAACAATAAGAGATAGAAAGAATAAAGATGATGATAAATCTTATACTTCTTCATTATTATCTGGTGGGTTATCAAAATGTATAGACAAGATGGAAGAAGAGTTTAGTGAGCTTAAAGAAGCACTAAATAGTAATTCTAACATAGTACATGAAGCTGCAGACACAATTTATCATTTATTAGTTACGTTAGAAGCAGCTGATATTAAGTTTGAAGAAGTTTTAAAGGAATTAGAAGATAGAAAAAAACAGTCAGGCTTTGAAGAAAAAAAAAATAGATAATGAGTTACGATAAAAATAATATCTTTGCAAAAATTTTGAGAAAAGAAATTCCATGTAAAAAAATATTTGAAAATGAGTATATTCTTTCCTTTTACGATATTAACCCTCAAAAAAAAATTCATGCTTTAGTGATACCGAAAGGTGAATATATTAATTTAGATGATTTTAATGATAAAGCTTCAGATCAAGAGATAATAGCATTAAGCAAGGCAATTACAGAAGTTTCAAAGATATTAGGCATATCAGCTGATGTCGGAAAGGGCTATAGGGCTCTTACTAATTTAAATGAACATGGTGGTCAAGAAGTTCCACATTTACACTTTCATTTATTTGGAGGTGAAAAAATTGGAAAAATGGTCGAGTGAAAGAAAAAATCTTTAGAAATTATTTAGAAATAAAGTCTCTTGAAGATTTTAAAGAAGTTAAAAAACCACCAGAAGACTGTTCTGTAAAGTTAGTTAATCCAAAAGACTTTCAGTTAAATAAGTTTTTTTATAAAAATATAGGGAAAAATTGTCATTGGGTTGATAGACTTATTTGGACCGATTTAGATTGGACAAGGTATGTTTCTGATGAGAACCTTTTCACATATATTCTTAAGCATAAAAATGAGATCGCAGGTTATTTTGAATTAATATCTAGTAAAGATAAAAAAGAAGCTGAAATTGCCTATTTTGGAATTTTAGATGAATATTTTGGAAAAAAATTTGGTGGGTACTTACTTGGTATTGCAATAAAAAAATCTTTTGCTATGGGTTGCAAGAGAGTTTGGGTTCACACTTGTTCTTTAGATCACAAAAATGCTTTAAAAAATTATTTGGCAAGAGGAATGAGAATTTTTAAATTTGAAACTTTAATTAGGTAAATATTTAATTATTTTTAGGTAAAATAAAGTTCTTTTCATCAACCTCTTGATTTAACTTAACAGATGAAATGAAAGTAATTATTAGATTTTGATAAATATCCTCAGTTTGCCACCCAACTAGTGTTAGATTTTTTATATCAAAAAATATGTTAATTTTATTGTTATTTTCAAAAATTTCGAAATTTAAATATTTATTATCAATTAATCTCGGTTCTAAGTTTTTCATTTTAGAAATTAAAAATTCTTTATCTAATAAATATTCTAAAGGAGTTTTATCGAGTGGATAAATATAATAATTTCCACTGTTTGTAGTTTTGATTACCAGAGACCTTCCATTGGATACAATAATTTTTTTATTAGATCCACTATATTGGCAAAAAATTTTTTTAGGATATTTTATAATACACATACCATTTTCGCTTTTATCTTCAATTTTTTGAATAAAGTTAAAACTAAAATTATTTGTATTTTGCATTTTAGAAATCACGTCATCTTTTATAGAGGATAAAGTTGGTGTAGGAAAATTTATTAAAAAAAAAACTATTAAAAGTCTATACATTACAAAACATCTCTTTTACCGACGTGATTTGCTTTGCTAACAATTCCATCAGCTTCCATCATATCAATTATTCTTGCGGCCCTATTATATCCTATTTGTAATTTTCTTTGTAAGAAAGACGTAGAAGCCTTACCTTCTGATTTAATGATATCTAAAGCTGCTTGATATAATTCATCTTTATCTACAGCTCCATAATTGTTATCATCAATTTCCTTTTCATCTACAAAACTCAAAATTTCATCTATATAGTCTGGTGCAGCTTGGCTTCTCAAATAATTATTTACTTTTTCAATTTCAACTTCAGAAACAAAAGGAGCATGAATCCTAACAATTCTATTAGCTGAAGACATATAAAGCATGTCCCCCTTGCCTAGCAATTGTTCCGCACCTTGCTCACCCAGAATTGTTCGACTGTCTATTTTTGAAGTTACTTGAAAAGATATTCTTGTTGGAAAATTTGCTTTAATTGTTCCTGTAATTACATCAACACTTGGTCTTTGAGTTGCCATTATAATATGAATTCCAGCAGCTCTTGCCATTTGTGAAAGTTTTTGGATATAGTTTTCTATTTCTTTTCCAGCTACAAGCATTAAATCAGACATTTCATCAACTACAACAACAATGAAAGGCATAGCTAAAGTATGTTTTGTATTATAACCATCAATGTTTCGAACACCTTCTTTGGTCATCAGCTTGTATCGACTTTCCATTTCTTTTACTACCCAACCTAATACAGAAGCAGCCTTTTTAGCTTCTGTAATAACTGGGCAAAGTAAATGAGGTATGCCTTCATAAGTGGATAATTCTAACATTTTCGGATCAATTAAAATAAATTTACATTTGTCTGGAGTGTGCCTGTAAAGAAGAGAAAGAATAATAGTATTAATACAAACAGATTTACCAGATCCGGTGGTTCCTGCTATTAATAAATGGGGCATAGAAGCTAAATCACCAACAATTGGAATACCTGAAATATTTTTACCCAAAGCTATTGGTAACTTAATTTCTTTTTTTGCAAAGTCATTACTTGAAAGTATTTCACTAAGATAAACATTTTCACGAGTTGAGTTTGGAAGTTCAATACCAATAGTGCTTCTACCAGGTATTGTAGAAATTCTAGCAGATTCAGAGCTCGTATTTCTTGCAATATCATCTGAGAGGTTAATAATTTTTGATACTTTCACACCAGCGGCTGGCTCAAATTCATTAAGGGTGACAACAGGTCCATGACTTACTTTTTTTATTTTACCATTAACACCAAAATCTAAAAGAATTTTCTCTAAAAATTCACTATCGATATAATCTTCATCCTTTAATTTCCCCTTATCTTTATAATTTAGTGTTTTTAATAAATCAATTATGGGTAATTTAAATCTTGTTTTCTTTATTTGATCTTTAGAATCATTTTTTATAAAAGGTAAATCTTCTTGAATTAAATTTTTAATTTTTTCTTGAGGAATAAATTCATTAATTATCTCATTTTCATTAGTATAACTTTTATTTTTCTTAAGAAATATTAATCTAAATATTTTTTTTATTACAAGAAAAAAAGAATTCATTTTAAATTGTATAGAAAATAAAAATAAAATTAGAATTAACAAAATAAGAATGTAATAAGCAATATGAGAATTTTTATAAATTATAGAATTTAAAAAGGTTGTTTCCAAATATTTACCTATAAATCCACCATTACCGTTTATGTATAAATTAAATGATGAGGGATGGAAAAAAGAGAAAAACAGGGTACCCACAGAGGAATATAGAATAGAATAGAAAACAGTTTCTATGATTAAAAAAATTTTTTTATAAAGAATAATATTTAATCCAGTCAATATAAGGCTCAGTGGAATTAATAGTGATATTAATCCAAAAGCTTGAAAAAATATATCTGCAGCAAAACTGCCTCGATAACCCAAAAAATTTTTTATTTCAGTATTTTCTGGAAAAATAAAGTTAGGATCATCTGGGGAAAAACTAATTAGAGAAATCAGTAATAAAATACCAGTTATCGCAATAATTATCCCAATAATTTCAATTACTCTATTAATACCAAAATTTATTGTATCGTTGGCTAATTTTTTTAATTCCATAAATTAATAAATCAAATTAATCACTTTGTATCATCTAATTTTTATTGTTAAAATTAAAAATTATTATGAATGTTTGTATTATAGGTGATGGGCTTACTAGCTTATCTTTGGCTAAAAATCTCATAAATAAAAAAATAAATGTCGACATTTATTATAAAAAGACAACTAATAAATTTTTTTCAAGTAGGACAATTGGAATATCAAAAAATAATCTAGAGTTTTTTGAAAAAAAAATTTTAAAAATCCCAAAAAAGCTTTATTGGGAAATAAAAAAAATAGAGATTTATTCTGAAAAAATTAAACAAAATAAAATATTGAATTTTGAACATAATGAAGCAGATTTATTTTATATGCTAAAAAATGATGAATTATACAAACTTTTAAACATCAGATTATTAAAAAATAAATTTTTTAAAAAAAAAAAAATTAAACAAAAGAATTTTTTAAAAAATTTATTAAAAAATCAGAACTATGATTTAATAATTAATTGTGATCAAGATAATCCTATATCAAAAAAATACTTTATAAAAAAAATTGACAAAAACTATAAAAATATTGCTTATACAACAATTTTAGAACATGAAAAAATAGAGAACAATTCAGCTATCCAGATTTTTACTAGTTATGGTCCAATTGCATTTCTACCAATATCAAAAAATAAAACTTCTGTTGTTTACTCAGTAGATATTAAAAACAAAAATTATGAAGATTACGAAATTATAAATCTTATTAAAAAATACAATCCAAAATTTAAGATAAAAAGAATTTCAAAATTAAGCAATTTTAATTTGAAAGCTTCAATTTTAAGAAACTATTATTATAAGAATGTTCTGGCTTTTGGAGACTTGCTTCATAGAATTCATCCACTTGCAGGACAAGGTTTCAATATGACTATTAGGGATATAAAACAATTATCAGATATTATTCAGGGAAAAATTGATCTTGGAATACAACTTGATAACGATATTCTCAAAGAGTTTCAAAAAAAAATAAAAAATAAAAATTTTATTTTTTCAACTGGAATAAATCTCATATATGAATTTTTTAATATAGAAAAAAATTTTAAAGAAAAAAGATTAATTCAAATTTTAAAATTTATTGGAACAAATAAAAATTTTAAAAATTTGTTTATTAAGTTTGCAGATAAAGGTTTAAATATTTAGTGATTATTGAACAGTGGTGTTATTATAATTGTCATAACTGTACGTGCTTAAGATTTCAGCAATTTTATTTTTTCTTATTTCTAGATTTTGACTTTCTAATAAAATCTGTTTTTCTTCTAGCGAAAAAGGAGAGGCCATGGCTAAAGCATTTAAGGTTTCATTTAAATCCTGTTTCTCTAAAGACTCCCAATTAATTTTATACCCTTTTTTTTCAAACAAAATTTTAAAATCTTTGAAAATCAATTTAAGATCAGAAAATTCTATTTTTTCCTTTGGTAAAGATAAATCTGTTTCAAATCCGTTAAAGTTAATTTCACACTCTCTGTATAGTTTATTATTTTTAATTTCTTTGGTTATGTTAAAACGATTTAGACCGTGAAGATCAATTAGATATCTTCCCCCTACATCATTGAAGCTGGTAACCTTTCCTAAACAGCCAACATCATGTAAGTCGGAGAAAGAATTAATTATATTTTTCTTTGGCTGAACTAAACCAATCATTTTATTGGTTTTCATACAGTCATTGATCATTTCAATGTATCTTGGCTCAAATATATTTAATGGTACAGTTGTATTAGGGAAAATAATAAAATTTGAAAGAGGAAAGATAGAAACAGTAATAGGAAGATCTTTTATATTTGTCATATTAGAATCTTAACAAATTTAATTAGATTAATCATAAGTTTATTTATAAATTTATAGTATTTAATAAAATTAGCATGAAAAAAAATAATACTGAAAAAACCAATAAATTAATTGCTAAAGCACTTAGCTTTAAACAAAATGGTGATCTAATTAATGCTGAAATCATTTTGAAAGATGTATTGAAATTAGATTCTAATAATTTTATAGCATTAAATAACATTGGAAATATTTATTCAGCACAAAATGAGTTAAAAAAAGCGAAAATTTTTTTTTCAAAAGCAATTAATATTAAACACAATTATAGCAATGCAATATTTAATTTAGCATTAGTGAACGAAGAAATGGGCAACAAAGAAGAAGCTATTAAATTCTATAAAGACGCAATTAAATATGATCAAGATAATTTGGGCATTTATTATAATTTATCTAGAATTGATGATGGTTTTTTTTTAGATAATAACATAAAAAAAATTAAAGAAATTCTAAAAAAAAAAAATACTTCAAATTTTAGTAAATCTTCAGGTTTTTTTATTTTAGCTACCAATCAAAGAAAGAAAAAAAATTTGGAAGAAGAGTTTAAATATTTAATAGAAGCTCATAAATACTTTCATTTTTCAAATGAAATGATTAATAATCAAGTCTCATTCTATTGGATTAGGTTATTACCAAAAATTATTAAAAGATTTAGTTTTCAAGAGGAAAAAAATACTTCACAAATAATAAAGCCAATTTTTATAACAGGCCTTCCAAGATCTGGATCAACACTTATAGAAAGTATTTTGTGTTCAGGAAAAAAAAAAATACCTAATGGTGGAGAAACAGCTATAATTAACAAAGTATTCTTAGAGGATAATAAAAAATTTTTTTCAGAAAAAAAATTTCTAGAAAAGCACGAAAAATTAAAAATAAACAAAAATTCATTTATCGCAAAGGTTTTGAGTCAATATAAATCGATAAATTTGTTAGATAAAAATAAAGATAATATTTTTACAGATAAGTCTTTAGAAAATTTTTTGTTTATAGAACTTATTATTAATCTTTTTCCTTATTGTAAAATTGTTATTTGCAAAAGAGATATATTTCAAATAATTATTTCTATTTATCAAAACTTTTTACCAAAAATTCAATGGTCTCATTCAATCGATAATATTTTAGAATATATAGACAATTATATAAAAATTATCGAAGATTTTAAAAAAAAATATCCAGACAAAATATATATAATTAATTTAATGAAGCTAACTAAAGATCCTATAAATATATCAAAAGATTTGTTTAACTTTTGTAACCTTGAATGGGATCAAAAATGTTTAGAATTTTATAAAAGAGATGATTTGATATCTAAAACAGCTAGCAATCAACAGATCAGAAACAAAATCTTTAACAATAATCCAAAAAAATATACAGACTATAAAGAATTTTTTATCCCTTATTTAAATAAATATAAGTGGCTTAAAGAAATTTTATAGCTTTTATTATTGCTTACATTAAAAAAACCATCTATTTATAATAGCAATTATAAGCGGGTCTAGCTCATTGGTAGAGCGAATCGTTGCCAACGATTAGGTAGAGGGTTCGATTCCCTTGACCCGCTCCATTTAAATCATAATAATAAGATAAATGAATGATCTTTTAAATAAAAAATGTGTTCCTTGTGAAGGTGGAATAATGCCATTTGATGTAAGTGAAATTCATAAATACCAAAAAAAAGTTGATGGATGGAGTGTTAAAGAAAATCAAAAAAAAATTTATTTTTTAGAAAAAAAATTTAAATTTAAAAATTTTATTAATAGTCAAAATTTTATCAACAAAGTTAGTGAAATTTCAGAAAAGGAAAATCATCATCCAGATATTCATTTTGGGTGGGGATATGCAACAATTGTAATCACTACTCATGCAATAGAAGGTCTATCTGAAAATGATTTTATTTTAGCTGCAAAAATTGATCAGATTATTAATGTCTAAAATGTCTTGTTTTAGAAAAAACTAGTACAGTATTAGTTTGATTTGCAAATTTAATTATTTCTTTATCTTTGATTGATCCAGAAGGTTGTATTACAGCAGAAACACCAGATTGTACTAATTTTTCTATACCATCTACAAATGGAAAAAAAGCATCTGAAGCAGCGACTACATTTTCATTTGAATCCTGGAATGTTTTCATTTTATCTATTGCAATCTGGCAGCTATCAAGTCTACTAGGTTGTCCAGATCCAATACCCACTGTTGTTTCTTGACTAGCTAAAACAATTGCATTCGATTTTACATATCTACAAACATTAAATGCAAAAATTAAACTTTTTAGTTGCGATTTAGTGGGTTTTTTTTTTGAGACAATTTTAAAATTTTTAATATCAAATTTTTTTATATCCTCGGATTGTATTAAAATAGAGTCGTTAGAAGAGTTAAATCTTATAATATTTTTCATAGTAAGATTTGTTGCATCAATAAGACGTAAATTTTTTTTCTTTTTTAAAATATTTAATGCTTCAAAATCAAAACCATTTGCAATAACAACTTCCAAAAAAATATTATCTAGTTGTTTGGCAAGTATCTTATTTATTTTATAATTGCATGAAACTATTCCACCAAAGGCACTTACAGGATCACATGCTAAAGCTAATTCATAACTTTTTAAGCTATTTTTATTAATAGAAACACCACATGGGTTTGCATGTTTAACAATAACAGTTCCTAGATTTTTAGGCAGGGATTTAGAAATGGTTAAAGCAGAAAAAATGTCATTATAGTTATTGTAACTTAGTTGTTTTCCATGAATTTGTTTAATATTTAAATTTTGATTTTTTGAGTAAATAGCAGCTTCCTGGTGAGGGTTTTCACCATACCTTAATTTTTCAATTAAGTTTCCATAAATAACTTTTTTTTTAGGAAAATTATTATTTATAATTTTGCTAAAATAGTTTGAAATCACAGCATCATAGTAGGCTGTTTCAGAAAAAGCTTCTGAAGACATCTTTTCTCTAAAGTTAATAGATGTTGAACCATTATTATTTTCTATCTCATTAATTAGCTCGCTATATTGATTAGAAGAAGTAATGACAGCAACATCATTATAATTTTTTGCTGCAGCTCTAACCATTGTTGGTCCTCCAACGTCAATATTTTCTATGATTTTTAGATGATTATTTGTTTGCTCTAGAGTTTTTTCGAAAGGGTAGAAGTTAACGATTACGAGGTCTATTTTTTCAAAATTATTATCTCTTAAATCTCTGTTGTGTGATTTGTTGTTTCTTATACTTAGTATTCCGGCATGAATCTTTGGGTGCAGTGTTTTAACTCTTCCATCCAGTATTTCAGGGGAGCCAGTATACTCTGAAACCTCTAAACATTTAAATTTAAGTTTTATGATTTCTTTATAGGTACCACCTGAACTTATTAATTCAATTTTGTATTTAGTTAAAACTTTTAAAAGATTTTTTAAATCTTTTTTATCAGAAACTGAAATTAGGGCTTTTTTAATTTTTTTCATTATAGTTTTGTAATTTCCCACTTTATAGTCTGGTTTTTATCATTAGTCATTCCAGAAATTACTATATTCTGATTATCCACAAAATAATCTTTTCTACCAAAATATAAACCGTTATCGATATTAATATTATTATTTTCAGAGTTAAATTTCCATCCTTCACCATCAAGGTCTATAAGTATAGATTTATTATCTTGGGTCTTCATTGTTTTAATATTAGGTGTTAAATGAAATCTTATTTCAAATTTTAATTCTTTAACATTGTTTTTTGAAATTATTTTATCATGACCAACAAATTTTAGTTGTTCAGGATAAAATTCCAATTCTCTCTCGTGAATAATACCATATTGTTTTAAATAACCATCATGTGCTGCATTAATTTTCCAATAATTTTTCTCGAAAACAATATTTTTTTTTAATATTTGTAATCCATGAGAAATTTCAGAATTTTCATTTTTAGTTTTGGTAAATTTACAGGAAGATCTATCATCTAAAGTTAACGTACTATGTATTGCACTTGATTTTGATAGATCATTTAACTGATGATTTTGATCTTGAAAGTATCCAGAGTTACAAATTAACTTTTTTCCATTTGATATTATTTCAAAAGATAATGCGCCCGCTTGATAGTTTGATGAGAATTTTTTATCTGGACTTGAGCCAATGTCCATGATGAGTGAGTTTTTTTTGTTATAAAGGTTTACGTATCCTCCCAATTCGTTACTTTGATTTTTAAAAGTGTATCCAAACTTTTTTAAATAATGATCAAAATCAGAATTATTTGTTTCATAATTGCCATTAAATAACAGGTCTACTTTGTTTTTTTGCCAAGTGAATGCATAAGCTTGACCTAGATAGTATATATTTTCATTAATAAAATCAGGTATTTCACTTTGAGATTCCTTTAACCATTCTCGAATCAGGATAAAATATTTTAAATAAAAACATAATTGCCTGATGCTCCTTGATTTTGGAAATCCATCGTTATCAAAAGAAGATTTTGCAAGTTTTTTTAATAAGTTGAGCCCTGTTTTTAAATGTCCATCTTTATCTTGATAAGATAAACCAGTTAAAATAATAGCAGCACAGCCAATCATTTTATCATCAACCCATTTTGATCTCATGATTTCATTAATTAAATGATTAGTTTGTTTTTTTATAATTTCATTAAAATTATTTTTGTAGTCAGCGTCACTATCTTCATAAGTAAGTCTAGAATTAGACGTCCAAGCAATTATTCTTTTGGCTACTATATCGAACTCCCAACTCTTTGAATTATACCGATGATTGTTATTTATCCATTCTAAAATTAAATTTTGAGTATCTTTCTTTGAAGATTTTAAATCCAAACTAAATAACCAAAAAAAACTATTCAAATTCTTATAGTGTTTTTCTTTTAAATTTTTATTGTTCCATATTTTATTTAATGAATAGTTTTTGATATTAATTTTTTTTTTTTCATATTTTATAAACGAGTCTAAAAAATTAGGACTGGGGCAGTAGTTTAAAGAACTGATAATAGAAGGTGTAATTTTGTTATTATAAATATTTGAGCCTAGATATATATAACGAATTTTTTTTTTGGAAAATATATATGAATTATTAATAAGATTTAATAAATTATTAAAAATCATTATTTTAATTCGATTTTAAAAGGTCTATATTTTTTTTTATATTTCCATTATTGTTTTTAAATATAGTAGTGCCAGAAACCAAAATATTTGCACCAGCTTCAATAGCTAACTTGTTATTATTAAAATTTATTCCTCCATCAATTTCAATATCAAAATTTATATTTTTTTGATCTTTTATTTTTTTTAATTCTCTGATCTTCTCTAGTACTTCAGGCATAAATTTTTGGCCCCCAAACCCAGGATTTACACTCATAATCAAAACTAAATCTATTTCATTTAATAAATTTGTAATTAAATCAATTTTAGTTTTAGGGTTTAATGAAACACCAACTTTTTTATTTAATTTTTTTATGTGTCGAATGGAATCTTTTAAACTTTCTGTTGCCTCTGGATGAATTGTAATAATATCAGCTCCTGCATCTGCATAATCTTGAATATATTTATGAACTGGAGAAATCATTAAATGAACGTCAAATGGTAGTTTTGTATATTGTCTTAGAGCCTTTATTACAGGTGGTCCTATAGTTAAATTAGGAACAAAATGACCATCCATTACATCTACATGTATCATGTCAGCCCCACCATCTTCTAATCTTTTAATTTCATTACCTAATTGACTAAAATCAGCCGATAGAATTGAGGGTGAAATTTTTATTTTTTTCATTGATTACTATATTACTAGTATCAATATTATTTTTTAATTTGAATTAATTTTTACCAAAAATTCGATAAATTTCGGCAGCAATTTCACTTTCTAAAGGAAAAGATAACATTCCCATGACAGAATATCCTAATAGATACGGCATAAGGTAAAATCTGATCATATAAAAGAACCAGGCCACATAAAGAGGGACAAGAAAGGGTATAATAAAAGAAGGTGTGATTGGTTTAAATATAAGAATTAATGGGTTTGTTAACTTTACAAATGCTTTCATAAAAAAGAATTCTGAATTTTCTCTTTGAAAAATATTCATGGCAACTCTTCCAATGAGAGTCCACATTATAAGACCTAAAATATAATCAATAATAAGAATTGAAACATGAATATCTGGCATAAATAAAAAGGAATTTTTAACTTAACTAAGGGGCGAA
>Ga0209425_10004411_pt1 | contig 14336 bp, 8 predicted proteins | sample COG_05_FD_184749 | JGI IMG/M metagenome (GOLD analysis project Ga0209425, IMG submission 184749) | Pelagic Microbial community sample from North Sea - COGITO 998_met_05 (SPAdes) (version 2) | ecosystem: Environmental > Aquatic > Marine > Neritic zone/Coastal water | place: Helgoland, sampling... | reverse complement strand
ATCGAAGTCACGAACGTGTGCCTCGGGACGATGACGTGGGGCGTGCAGAATACCGAGGAAGAAGCGTTCGAACAGCTCGATTACGCGATAAAAGTTCGCGGGGTGAACTTTATCGATACGGCGGAGTTGTATCCGGTGCCGTCGAGCTCTGCGTTGTGGGTGGCTGGGAACACGGAGAAAATCATCGGGAAATGGATCGAACGGAATAAAGAGTTGAGGAAAGAATTGATCGTGGCGACGAAAGTGGCTGGGTTTATAGAGGCGAGCGATATTCCGAAAATGAGGACAGAACCTGCTGGAAAGGAAAAGATGAGCACGAGGTTGGACAGAGAGAGCATTTTGAGCGCGTGCGATGCTTCTTTACGAAGGTTGAAAACGGATTACATAGACGTCTACCAGTTACACTGGCCGGATAGATACATCCCTTTGTTCGGGTCGTGCGAGTACGACAGAAGGAAAGAGAGGGACGGGAAGTTTGCGCCGGTCGCGTTCGAGGAGACGGTGTTAGCGTTGAAAGAGTTATTAGATGCCGGGAAGATTAAGAGTTACGGGTTGTCGAATGAAACGAGTTACGGCGTGTGCGAATTCGTGCGAGTCGCCGATAAGCTCGGCGTGCCGAGACCGGTGAGCATTCAAAACTCGTTTTGTTTGTTGCACAGATCGTACGAGACGGAGTTAGCGGAGACGTGCGCGCCGAGTCATCACAATATTTCTTTGTTGCCGTGGACGCCGTTAGCTGGTGGCGCTTTGAGTGGCAAGTATTTAAACGGCGCGAAACCGAAAAAAGCGCGCTTTACCGAATTCCCTACGTTTCAAGATCGATACATCAACGAAGCTTCACAAATCGCCACGAAGAAATACGCCGAGATTGCCGAAAAAGCCGGAGTGTCATTAACTGCCATGTCTTTGGCCTGGTGCGCGACGCGTCAGTACGTCGGAAGCACCATCATCGGCGCGACCACCATGGAACAGTTGAAGGAGGACATCGACGCCTTCGAACCGGGACGCGTTACGTTGAGCGAAGAGACTTTACGCGCGATTGACGACGTCCACATGCAATGCAGAGACCCGTGCATAAGAAACTATTAATGCTTCTCTCTGCTTATGAAAACACCGATTGCAACAAGAACACGCACTCATGCATGCCTAGTAACGACCGATACACCTTTTAATGTACACAGACATACCATTCAGTATTTATTCATTGAGTTATTCCAACCCCTAAAGTCCTTCACAAAAAAGAGTCCTACGACCCCACCATCATGCGACGAGAGCGACTCGATGATGATATTGCATCGTTATCTTCACGACGACGCATCGAGCATTTCTCTCGCGCGTTTATGAATCTAACCGCGGCGGCGAGTTCATCATCGAATTCGTCCTCGTCGTCAGAATCATCCGCGATACACGTGTTTGGAGCGATTGTTATGGATATCCAATGTCAAAGCGAAAGGAATACAAAGACGAACGCGACAGCAATGCAAAGAGGAACTTCGGTGAAAGGGTCGTGCGTGCACACTCCAGGAGGCGTTGGGAGGAACATATGCGAAACGGTTGGCGCTTTAGTTTCAATATGGATGTCTTCTTCCGCGGGAAGGAACAAGAACAGGTTGAGTGTCCACATGCACTCTCAAATAGGGGAGGATGACGTTGGGAGAAAAATGGTCGAACAGTTACAGCGGGAGTTACGCGTGGACGTGAAAGACGTGAAGATGGATTCTAGTTCGAGAACGTCCACGGTGGTGGCTCTGTTAGACGACCAGGATGGAGAGAGGGAGCTGTTCGCGTGCGTGGCAGACGTGGCGGATGTGGAGATACCTATCGGGAGAGTTCGGTCGTCGTCTCGAATCGGCGAGGGCCAAAGTCGCTTCGTGGTGTGCGATGCGAATCTGTCCGAGGAATCCCTAAGGAACGTCGTGAGTGGTAAGGATGAACAAAACGAGTATGTATTTTTCGAACCTACGAGCGTGACTAAGTCGGTAAAGATTGCATCTATAGTGAACGTGGTGGACGCGACATCGCCGAACGCGAAAGAGCTTCGCGAGATGGCAAACGCTTTAAGAAGATCGTTGGCGCCCGGCTCGCCACCGTCGCCTTGTCCGTTTAATCCACATTTGAAGTTCGCTTCAGCGCAGGAGGCTTTAAACGTGTTAGCTGGAGATTTGCAAATTTTGCACTCGCACGGCGTGAAGGTTGTCTTTTTGACGCTCGGCGAACTAGGCTCGATTGTATCGTCTAGCTGTGGCGAGAGCGGTAAGACGAGATACGCGCACGTGAAAGCGGAGAGAGTGAACGGCACAAGCACTTACTCCGTGGTTGGCGCCGGAGACGCTTTTGTAGCCGGTGTGGTATTCAAACTCGCCTCCTCGTCAAAGGTCAAATTCAATTTCAAAGAAAACGTCGACGCCGCTGCGTTTGGCTCGAAAGTCGCCGCGTTGTGCGTGGAGACGACCAAAAATTCGCTCGGAAGCACTTCGGAGAACGTTAGGAAGTTGGAAAAAATAGTCAATAGTCAAAATAGCTCTAGAATAGTAGAATTGAAGCCGCTCATCGCCGCGTTTCCTTGACGTTATTACTACATTTGTCGACTTAAGAAGGTATTGTTGCCGCAACCAATTCATTCTTCTTTCTCGTCGGACGATAATAATCGTTAATTTTCGGTCGGAACGTGCACTCTTTCATTTCTCTTTTCATTTTTTCCCTTTCCAACTTTTCCGCCTTCTCTCTCAATCTTTGCGTCTGGTTTCGAGCAAAGTTGAACTCTTTCGGTTTCGTGATTTTATGTCGCACGTCTATTTGCGAGACGTTTTCTAAGAAGACTTTTTGCCTCCTGCTCTCTTTCTCAGCTTTCATTTTCGTCGCTTTTTCGACGTTATCGTAATACTTATCGATGCCTTTGACGATCTCTTCCGCGGGGACGTGCGGATTCGTAATGCCGATTTCGGCTTTGATCTGTGGTGAAAACGTGCACGTCTTGCGCTCTTCAAACGCGTGTTCGCGTCTGGCTCGTTCCAAGTAATACTCGCGCGTTTCTTTTTCTGATTTCACTCGGTTCGTGATTGTATCTGCGTCGTATTTACCGTAACTGCCGGATTTCTTACTCACGGCGAGAAGAAAATCCGCGTCGTCTGTTTTCTGGTTCACGTGCGGGCTAAACGTGCACTCCTTCAACGTCTCCATTTCGTGTACTCGCTTTGAGGCTTCTCTCTCCAAATCTCTAGATTTGGAACTCGCGAGTTCGTCTAGATTCGTCGCGTTTGCTATGAAGTTCGATTTATTGTTTATTGTTGGTACGAACGTGAATTGTTCGTCGCGTTCTCGGCGCATATTTTCAGCGCGTTCGTGCATGTTTTGCGCCTCGGTAATCGCCAGTCGGCGGGCGCGTTCACTTTGCGTCTCGTAGTAGTGTTGGTGGTATTTCTCTGACGATGTCGACGACGAGTGTATCTTTGGAGAAAACGTGCATTCGTTTTCAAACAGTTGTTCGTCTAACGCATTTTTATCCGCTCGCTTCGCGCGAATTCTCGAGGCGAATTCGTATTGTCGCTCCAGGAAGCCTTCGCCAATTTTACCGTTTTGAATGTTTTTGCGCATAATTTTTTCCGAGTTTGCAGAGATGAAGAATTTCCCGCCGTTTTCGTATCTTTCCTCGCTTTCGATATCAACACTTGTTCTCGTCGCTTTCGGTTTCAGCGTTCCCGTATCGTCCTCTTTCTTTCGTCGATTCGCGAGCGCGGCTAATCTTTCACTCGTGCTTCGCATCTTTGACGGCTTGAATGTGTGCGCCTCTCGAAACGCCTCGTCGGCTTTCTTTGCCGCCTCGCGCATCACGCGTTCTCGTTTCTCGGACAACTCTTTCAATCGCTCGTGCATTGGCATCCCTGGAGAAGGAGAAGAGGCAGAACTCGTCGCTTTCCTCGCTGAAGCGCGTCGAAACTCTTCTTGAACTTCTTCTTCCTCGCGTTCGCGACGCTCTCGTAAACGTTCCTCTCGCACACGCGCTTCCACATACAACCGATCGCTCACGCTCACCACATCATCCGTATCTTTTACTTCTTCTTTCTTATTCTTCATTCCTAAAATTTTCGGTCGAAACGTGCACTCCTTCTCAAACGCCGCCTTCTCCGCCTCTCTCTTCGCCGCTTCTCTCGCGCGCACGATATCCAATCTCGATTGGAGCAACCGCTCCCGCCTCGCTTTTCTCCGTTCCACATCTTCCTCCGTGAATGCTTTCGCGATCGTTTCCGGACGAAACGTACACGTCGATTGTTTCTCTTCCACCGCTTTTCTCAGTATCTCCTCCAGCGAGTGTCTGTTGGTTTTGGTGGTCATCTCGTTCCCCAAAACGCGTGGTCTTTGTCGTCGTCTTATATCATTATTATTCACAGGATGTACGTCCGAAAACGCGCACTTCTTCTCGTCCAGCACCACTTCTCTCTCTCCTCGCTCGTTTGGTTTTCGGTACACCGTCGCGTTCGAGTTCATCCAGCGTCGTTGTTTTGGTCTTCTTCGTTCATCGTCGCGTCGTTTTCCATATCTTTCGTGTCGCAACAACGCTAACTCGCACCTCGTGATTTCCAAGTTTATCGCGTCCACTTCGAACAAAACATCATCATTGTTATTCTCATCATCTTTTTCACCCTCGCTGTTGTTGTTCTCGTTCGTATTGTCATCGAGAGTCGTCGTTCTCGTCGTCTGCGTCGTTCTCGTCGTCGACATTGTCTTTTCCTCTTCTTCTTCTCTAACGGCTTTTTTCTTTCGTTTTTCTGAAGGGAACCGAGAAAAACGTTTAGGGTCTTCAACCCTAATAAGCGTTTTTGCGCTCTCTCTCTTTTCTTTCATCCATCGTCTCATCACCAGCACTTTTAAAGCGCGCGTTTTATTATACACACACACACACACAAAATGACATCCGCGTTGGTGTCCTCCTCCTCCCGCGCATCGACGACCGCGCGTTCACACGGTCGTCCTTTTCACCGAAAGAGCAGCGGCATAAAGACGACGAAAAGGTACGCACAAAAGATTTTGTCGAGGTTTGCTATTTTCTCTTTTTCTTTCTCTTCTCGTTTTCCCGCCAATAGACTCACTGATGGTGCAAATTTTCTCTCTCTCTTTTATTCTCTGATTAGTATTCACAGAAGAATTAGCATCACTCCGCGCGCGGAGAATGAGGGCGATTCCGCGTCGACGACGACGCCTGCTGCTTCCGCGGCGCCGAAATTGGTCCCGTCCAACGCCGCTTCCATCAAGGTAAACGAACGTATTCGATTGGAAAAGTTTTGTTTTTTCTGTTTTTCTCGATCAAAATCGTTCTTTTTTTTTGTGCCTCTCTCTCTCGGGGGAGATCGTGTCTCTCTCTCTTTACTCCTCTCGCAAATATACAACAGTCGGACGACAAAAGTCCGACGAACGTCGTGATTTTTTGTGTAGGCAGCATAAGCGCTTTTTCGTGCGTACGCTTTTGTGCTTTTCGGCAAAAAGAGAAGGAAAATATTATTCTGAAAAACTTTTGCTCACTGTTTCTCTCGCTGCTCTTATTAAAAAAATATAGGTCATCGGAGTCGGCGGCGGCGGCTCGAACGCGGTGAACAGAATGGTGGAAACGGATATCCAAGGCGTGGAGTTTTGGGTGGTGAACACGGACGCGCAAGCGTTGACGTCGTCCACGGTTCCGAAATCGAACACGATTCAAATTGGCGAGACGTTGACGAGAGGTCTCGGCGCCGGGTCGAACCCGGAGATTGGACAGAAAGCGGCGGAAGAGTCGAGGAAGTCGATCGAGGACGCGTTGCAAGGTTCGGATATGGTATTCGTGACGGCCGGGATGGGTGGTGGTACCGGGTCTGGAGCGGCGCCGGTGGTTGCGAATGTCGCGAAGACGGCGGGGATTTTGACGGTTGGGATTGTGACCATGCCGTTTAAGTTTGAAGGGAGACAGAGGTATAATCAAGCGATGGAGGCGGTGGAGAGGTTGAGACAGAACGTGGATACGTTGATTGTGATTCCAAACGACCGATTGTTGTCCACGGTGGACGGCGCGTTACCGTTGCAAGATGCGTTTTTGTTGGCGGATGATATTTTGAGACAAGGAGTGAGAGGTATTTGTGATATCATCGTGTTACCGGGTTTGATCAACGTCGATTTTGCGGATGTGAGAGCGGTGATGGCGGATGCCGGGTCGTCTTTGATGGGTATTGGTCGAGCGACTGGTAAGAACAGAGCGAGAGATGCGGCAGCGGCTGCGATTTCGTCACCGTTGTTGGATTTGGGCATCGATCGAGCGACTGGCATTGTGTGGAACATTTCCGGCGGGAAGGATTTGACGTTGCACGAAGTCAACGAGGCGGCGGAGGTGATTTACGATTTAGTCGACGACTCCGCGCTGATTATCTTTGGGGCGGTGGTGAACCCGACCATGCAATTAGCGGACGGGGAGGTTGCTATCACGTTGATTGCGACGGGATTTTCGCCGTTTTCGCAATCGAACGCGGGCGAACAAAGAGTCCCGAGAGCCGCCGCGCCGCCGCCACCACAAATGCCGCCGCCGCAACAAAGACAACAACAACAACAACAACGAAGAGAAGAACCGCGACAAGAACAAGAGCCCTCTGGATGGGGGAATCAGCAAGCGCCGCCGCAACAGCAGCCGGAAGGTGGGCGATCGGCCATCCCAAGCTTTTTGCGAAAGAGAATGGGTCGTTAAGTTTTCAAAAAGAAAAAGATAAAAACAGATAAATATTGAGAAGCTATACAAAGAAAGAGTGAACAGAGATGCAGAGGTACGTGGAGTAGTGCGAATCGCGCGTGTGCCCGTGTGTGTGTGTGTGCGTGTATGTAAAAGAAGAAAGCATTTTTAATGAAAACACCTTAATCTAACAAATTTGATGATAATCAATGAAAGAAATTCACAAGAGGACCTTTACGCCTTCGCCTTCGATGACTCTTTTCGCGCGTCTGATGACCTCATCAGATGGCGGTTTCATCTGCTCCAACTTATAAGCTATATTCATCTCTTTGTACTTGAACGCGCCAAAGTTATGGTACGGTAAGATCTCGACTCCTTTGACGCACCTTTTGTGCATCTTTGCGAGAGCAGCCACGCCGAGTAACTCTTCTTCGCCGTCGGTAACGATATCTTGAAATTTTTCGTCATCAGAAGACATCAAGACAAATCTCAACCAAGTGGGCACTTTATATTCTTCCAGTTTCGCCAAAAACGCGAGCATGACGCCGAAGTTTTCTGGATGTCCTGTTATCTTTCCGTATCGAACGGGGTGAGAACTTTTACAACACAAGAGCACCATGTCGATGTGCGGCAAGACAAAGTCCCAAATCATATCGTTTCCGGCGGCGGCGGTATCGATGATGGAAGTCAAACCTCTCGCGCGCGCTTCTCGCGCCAACGCTACTACAAAACGATACTGTAACATGCATTCCCCTCCTGACATGGTGATTCCGCCTCCTGATTTTCGATAGTACGTCATTTTCGTTTCCAAAGCAGAGAAAACTTCTTCTGTTGCCATCTTCTTTCCAACGTTTTCCTCCAACGAATCTGGGTTGCAACAAAACGCGCATCTCTTTTGACACCCTTGGAAAAAAATCATCGCTCTCAGCCCTGGTCCGTCCACGCTCGTCATGCTGTCGATGGAATGAATCCAACCCCAATTCTTCGGAGAGAAGTCTACGCTCGTTTCCGTCTCGTCCCACTCGTTCTTTAACGTCACATCTTCGATGTCTGGGAGATGGCAAGAAAAGTGTTCACCGTGCGAACAAGGAACGTTGCCTCTGGAATGTTTCGCGCCGCCTTTCAACGCCAGCAGTTGTTGAGTTTGCGTCGTCGGTGGCGACAACAACAGACTATCCTCTTCGTCTTTGTCTTCTTCTTCTTTCATCATCAAAGTTGTGCTTTCCATTATTATTTGTTTATATCTCAGTAGTTTCCTTCGTGTATTTTTGAGAAGCATTTCAAGATACAAAATATTCCTCACTAAAAACCTTTAAAAGCGCGCGCGGAATGGGGTTCGACGATCCGACGAAAAAGCTCCCTCGAGAGATCCCAACTTCGCCTGATGCTGTACCCGTCGGAGACGGAGTCGCGAATTGGATCGCGAAAAACTACGACCCGTTCGACGGCACTTTCGTGCCTTCCTCGGCGACAGAGAAAACGAGAACTTTGTTAGAAGAAGTGGAGAGGAAACAAAACAAAGAAATCGCGTCTGGAGGCGTTCTGTGTTGCGATTCGAAAACGCCTTCGACGATTTTAGCACACGGGGTTGGGTACATCGCGGATGATTGTTTGCTCGATTCCGTCATCGTCGGCCTGCAAACGACGAAAATGCTGGAAAGGACGATGAAGATGAAAGGAGGCATTCGAATTGTCGAGAAAGCGTTGACAGAGCAAGGCGAACGCATGGATCCGTTCACGAAGAAGGTGTTTGAGCAAAACGTGCGTACGCACAACGAGTGCGTGTTTGATTTGTACACGCCTGAGATGAGGTTGGTACGATCGAGTCACGCGCTGACGGGTTTGCCGGATAGCTACGGACGCGGTCGCCTCATCGGAGACTATCGAAGAGTCGCGTTGTACGGGGTAGACCGGTTGATCGAGGAGAAGCAGAGAGACGCGGCGAGGTTGGATATCTCGAACGCGAACGAGGCGAACATGGAGAAGAAGGATAAAATTTCGATGCAAATCAGAGCTTTGCATTCGTTGGACGGGTTGGCGAAACTATACGGGAAAAATATCTCGAAACCGGCGACGACGGCTAAAGAAGCGGCGCAGGCGATCTATTTCGCGTACTTGGCGGTGGTGAAATCGAACGATGGAGCGGCGATATCTTTCGGAAGAGTCGATGCGTTTTTAGATATTTACTTTGAGCGCGATTTACGCACCGGGGTGCTCGCGAGCGAAGACGAAGCGCAAGAAATCATCGATAACTTGGTGCTCAAGCTGAGATTGGTTAGACACCTGCGCCCAAAGGCGTACGATGAGATTTTTGCGGGCGACCCGATTTGGGCGACAAACGCCATCGCCGGCGTTTTAGTCGACGCTAGCGGCTCGAAGAAGCACATGGTGACCAAAACTTCCTATCGTTTCTTGCAAACGCTTGTAAATTTAGGCGCCGCGCCGGAACCGAACATGACGGTTCTATTTGACGAGTGTTTACCCGAGCCGTTTAAGAAGTTTGCGACGGATATCTCGATCGCGAGTAGTAGCGTTCAATACATCAACGACAAACTCCTTCGCGAAAACTGGAGTTGCGATACGACCGTTTCGTGCTGCGTCAGTGGTATGCGACTCGGTAAAGACGCCCAATTTTTCGGCGCTCGATGCAACTTACCCAAGATTCTCTTGTACGCTCTCAATGACGGTAAAGATGAAATCTCTGGTAAACAAATCGCGCCCGTAGAACTCGCGCAGCTGTTTGACTCGCTCGCCGAGAAAGCCCAAACGGACGAAAATTTTATCCATCTCGATTACGAGGACGTGAAGAAACGTTTCGAGACATACATGGATTGGATCGCCGAGTTATACGTGTCAACCATGAACGTCATTCATTTTTCGCACGAAAAATACGCGTACGAAAGCTTGTTGTACGCTCTGATGGATTCTGAACCTGAATACAACATGGCTTTCGGCATCGCGGGCTTATCCGTGTTGGTTGATTCACTTTCGGCGATAAAATACGCAAAAGTTCGTCCGATATTCTCCGATGAAAAGGAAACGAAAGGGATAATTACATCGTTTGATATCAAAGGCGATTTTCCAAAGTACGGCAACGACTCGGACGATGCGGATGAACTCGCGAAGTGGGTTGTGCAAACATTCATCGAAAAGCTTCGCAAGACGCCCGCGTTCAAAAACGCCAAGCATACGCTGTCGATTCTCACCATCACGTCGAACGTCATGTACGGATCGAACACCGGGGCAACGCCAGATGGTCGAAGATTGGGTGAAGCATTTGCTCCGGGCGCAAATCCTATGCACGGTCGCGACAATACCGGTGCGTTAAACTCGCTTAATTCAGTCGCGAAAGTGCCGTACGGCGCGTGTTTGGACGGTATCTCGAATACTTTTTCAATAACCAAAGGTAGTTTGGGCAAAGACGACGCGAGTCGCACCGGAAATCTGGGTTCGCTTTTGGCCGGATACTTCGAGAAAGGAGCAATGCACTTGAACGTGAACGTTTTGTCGCGCGAAACGTTGAAGGATGCGCAGATTCATCCGGAAAAGTATCCAAATTTAACGATTCGAGTGTCCGGGTATGCGGTGAAGTTCATCAAACTCTCAAAAGCACACCAGGACGAGGTAATCAGTCGCACGTTCCATGAATTCATGTGAGCGCAGAAGAAGAGTATAAAGAGAGAGAGAGAGAGAGAGAGAGAGAGAGTGAGAGAGACAATACAAGGAAATAAATGTTCTTTGAATAAATACTTTTGTTAATACAAATTTGTTTCGTTGCTAAACTTTAAAGGTTATCTATTAGTATTCTCGTCGTTGTTCCAACGAAACTCACCGTTTCGCTTGGAATTTATACTTATATTTGGCGTCCGTCGCCGATTCCGACACCACTTGTTGACCGCTAATTATACTCTCCGTCATAGACTTTGATCCCGTTCCATAGCTATTGAATTTCGGTACAGCCACCGAAAAGAGGGCATCCTTCTCGCTATCGAGAATAGAATCAATTCCCGTGTTGCCGTTTTGTAACCGGACAATCACGATCAAAGAGGACCCCCACAATAACAAAAAGGCGCACGCCGCGATGAGCCACCCACCCCAAACTATGCTCATAGACTCCAACGCATCGTCCACGGAGTCTTCTAACTTTTCCAAAGCATCTGCAACCATCTTACACGTCGCTAACGCCATGATGTCCGACTCTTGATCCTTCAAAGTGATTATCACTTCCGAGTTCTTCACCATAGCGTCGAATAGGTTGGCCGGAATTTGCGCCGGTTCTTCCTTACCGCACTGCTCAACCAACGCAACTTGCGTTGAGTCGTATTGGCATCGAGAATACATAGTGCCAACTTCGTTAATCTTCACCTTATGGTTCCTTCCTGCAGTTTCGTTAAAATAACCTCTTTGCGTCTTGATGTACGTCTTCGTGTCAGACGGGATCAACGCGCGGCGATAAGCGTCGCAAAATGCGGTGTAATAATCATCCCCGGGTCTATCAAACGCGCAATACTTGGAAGCGGCTTCTGCGTCGCCATCGTATTCTTGATCGATGAGCGGTAAGGTTTTCCTCGGATCGTACATTTGAATGAAATCGTTGTACAGATATACGCCAGCGGCGATGGACATGCGCGCGGTGTTCATGAGTTGAACTACGTCTTTACCATCCATGCAAGGCAACGCGTTTTCTAAATCCGAATCGAAGGTGTAACCAAATTTTTGCGAGGCGGAGTAGTCTGCCGAAGCGTACTGAAAGTCTGCCAAGAACGTCGTCGTACCGGTGAGTACACCCCAGAACAACCACGAACCGACGAGCGAAAGCGTGAGAAATCCAGTCAAGTACGTAAACCATCGCCATTTGCCGACGAGAGAGGTAAGCGCGAGAATAATGCCACTCAAGCCCATCACCGCGGCTAAAATCAACGCGACATCTGCGGTGACTAATCCAACTTCCGTGTACTCTTCCATCTTCCCGTCGATTTCGGAAATGTTCGCGATGGTGTCTGCCAAAGCCAAGGCTTCGGTTTCCGCCTCGTAGGTGAACATTTTCGCGTCGTCCAAAGCTTGGATAATTCGCACGCTTTGCGCGTTCATTTCCGCGGTGGAGTTGGAAATACTGTCCGCGATAACTTGAATATCCTGTTGCAACGCCATACCTTTGTTCCAAACGAGAAAGCAACCGAGACAGGCAATCAAGGCAAATAAAATCAACTGCGCGCGCGCAAAGAACAAACCAGTTCCGGAGAACGGCGTCCAGTTACACGCGTTTCGGCCAAAGCAAGATTCAAACCAGTGTCGTCGATGCCAGAAGACGAAAGAGAAGAACAAAACAAAAACGGCAACGGCAACGCCGGGAAGCGATTGTCCAACTAACATCATCGTGTAGTTGTCGTTTACACCAAACTCCAAGTCGTCGAAACCTTGCAAAGTGCGAGGATCGTATCTCGGGATACCGAAGAAACCATCGGATTCTTCCAAGTGGCTGACAATGGGTACGCACGAGGACAAATCGCTCGTGTCGTCGCAGCTGTAATGTTTGACGAACGCTTTTGTCCCGTTGTTGATAATGTCTTTCGTGTTCGCTTTCTTCGAGATGATGTCGAACCAACCGCGAATGTCTTGGTTGAAATTCGGGGCGTCGCAAAAGATGCGTTCCATGGTCGTTACCGCGCCAACTTTCCACTTGGAGATGTCTTGATTGAACACTCTGCTGTTTTCAAATTGGTGTGCCATGACTTTATTGTTCGAGACATCCCATTTGTCCAACGGCGAGTTGAAACTCGTGGCGTTGTAAAACATGTACTCGGTGGAAACGACGCCGCGCATGTCCCAAGAGTTGATGTTTTGGTTGAACATAAACGTGTCTCTGAACATGTAGTTCATGTATTTGACGTTTCTAGTGTCCAAAAAGTCCATAGGTTGATCGAAATCCCATGCGCCGTCAAACATTCTGTCCATATCCTTCACGTTCGTGGTGATCCAGTACGTCAACGGCGAGTTGAAGCTCTTCGCGCCTTTGAACATACCTTGCATGGAAGTCACCGCGGTTGTGTTCCAGTTGGACAAGTCGCCGTTGAACTGTTCGCGGTTGACGAAAGCGTTGCGCATGTCGGTGATTTTGGAAACATCCCACTGATCGATGGTCCCTTCTCCCGTGCGCTGCGAAAATTTGAAGCACTTGCCGTTCACCGGCGCCTCTTGCAAACACACTTGGATCTTTTGATAGAACTCGGCAACCGTTTTGATCGTTTTCACGTTCTTCTTCACGCCTTTGTACACTGGAAACGGTCTAGGTCCGGCCAATTCGCTCTCGTCTTCGTCCCCATCGGTCGTCGCCGTGAAGCCGCTCGAGTACTCCTCGAGCTGCATGCCGTTTTCATCCGTGTTCAAGTTCCCTCGACGCATTTTGTCCGTGAAGTTGGAGTAATCGTGCAACTTTGTCCACTTTGGCACGTACTTTTGCTTCTCGTATTCTGCAACGGTTGGTTTGAAACTCTTCGCTTCTTGTTGCATCTCCTTGAAAAGCTTCTCCTCTTCGTACGTCATCCCCGTTTTTGGGTTGACCTTCATCACCTTCGGATCAGCTTTCGCCACGCCTCCGTTTGCGTCGATCAAACTCACCTCATTCGGTCTCGGTCGTCCGTCACGCACCCATTTTTTGTACTCATCCGTCCCTGGCGTCGGCTCGATCCAGGTCGCGTCCATCGTCGTCGATTTACCTTCGTTCGCGATGACGTCGTACGCCTCCGGATTCTTCATCTTCTCACCCATCATCTCTTGGTACGCTTTCAATTGATCGTCCCAATCCGCGGTACCACTCGTGGCTATCTTGTGCATGTACTGTAACCTCTGCGCTTCAAACTTCTTGTACAACTCGTCGTCTTTCAAATCGCCAGATTTCTCCGCCGCCTCTTTGTTCATCTTCTTTGAAACCTCCGCGATGGCGACGTTCTGCGCATCTTTCGGATCAATCCCGACCGATTTCAGCAGCTCAATCTCCTCTTTGCTCATCTTTTGATTCCGAATCTTCGCTTTCGCTTTTTCAATCTTCATCCGCACTCGCTTCTCCTCCCTTAACTTTTCCTTCTCGATTTCCTTCTTCTGGTCCTCTTGCAAGTGGTACTTCCCCGGGTGCAGCGTCCGGTCCTTCAATTGCTCCGTCGTCAGCTCTCGGTCCGGATGCATCGCTTGGTAGTGCATGACTAACTGCTCGGTTTCGGGATAGTCCTCAACCTGTGTTTGTTTTGATGTTTTAAAAGTCGGCGGAAACGGTCAGTATTTTCGTAACATTTCGATCTCTTGGGAGAAAGCAAGCGAGCGCCCCATCATCATCATCATCATCATCATCATCAGTAAACGCGCGAAAGATCATCGAACGAGCGACGTAAACGACAAACGATGGATAAAAAACGAAGAACGATGATCCCGTGCGCGCGAACAGAGAGAGACACTCGCGTCGTTCTGAAAAAAGACGACCGAAAGAGGAGGAGAGAAAAAACGCCAACACGGAGGTCACGAAAGCCCCCCGCGGTCCCAATTTTATATCTCTCTGACGATGTGAAACGTACGTTATGCGCGGGATGTTCCGCCAACACGTCCATTTTGTGTTCAATCGCGGCTAAATACGCGTCCATATCCGTGATGTGTCCAACTT
>Ga0209425_10004410_pt1 | contig 14338 bp, 13 predicted proteins | sample COG_05_FD_184749 | JGI IMG/M metagenome (GOLD analysis project Ga0209425, IMG submission 184749) | Pelagic Microbial community sample from North Sea - COGITO 998_met_05 (SPAdes) (version 2) | ecosystem: Environmental > Aquatic > Marine > Neritic zone/Coastal water | place: Helgoland, sampling... | reverse complement strand
TACCAACAAATAATCTACATCAAATCTTCTTACTTCCTCTAAAATTCTATTAGATGTATTTTTTTTATAAAAAGCTGGGTCTTGCACAATTTTTCTTTTGGTTACACACCAAGCATCTGGCACAGAATTCGCATACATAATTACATCATTAATGTTTGTATATTCTTTAATTTTGTTTCCAAATTTATAAATTTGTGAACTATCTCTTTCCCAGAAGGAATCTTTTACCTCAATACCTACCGGTGTTATTATAATTGGTATCAAAAATACTAGTTTATAAAACTTATACCCAGTAAATAAAGTTAAATATTTGTTGATAATATTAAATTTAATTAATTGATGATAAATAAAAATAAATCCAAAAGACATTAAGATGGAAGTGGTGGCTAAAAATGGCATAAAATGTCTCGGCCACAATATTCCTTTCATTCCATATGACCCAAATGAAAGTGCAAAAAAATATAATACTGTAAAAAGTAATAATAAATATCCAATAAATTTTAATTGATATGATCCAATTAAAATAAGTGGAATTAATATGAATGATGCTGGAAAAGCAAAAGTTGGGAACAATATTAGACAAAATTTATATAAGTTATTGATACCCCAATAAAAATGCGTTTTGAGGTATTGTGCAATATCTATTTCACTCCAAAAGTTAGTAACATTTGGAAGTCCTCTTTCTGACATCATAAGACCCCAGTCATTTATGTAGGGATAATAGGATGTATAACTAAAGAGCATTTTTCCAAAATAATCTAAACTTATTTTAGCCCATGGAAAAATTGTTATCATAAAGAATACAGACGTAACTAAGATATTGAAAAATATATCCATTTTTTTAATTTCATAATTTGCAATTAAATAAAAAATAAAAATTATCACTAATATTATCCAAATACCTGAGGTCATTACAGAATATCCAATAATGATACCTATTGAGCTAAAAAGGAATTTATTTTTTTTTAAGTAGAATAAATTTAAAAAAAATAATTGAACAATTAATAAATTAAAATTTTCCCTCATAATAACTGCTGAGTTTTCAATATGAAAAAAATTAAAACAAATTACTAAGGCGCTAAGATAACCAAGAAATGTGGAATGAATTTTTTTTCCAATAAAATATGCTAATAGGATAGAGCACATTCCAACTAGTAAGCTTGATATCCTTAAAGATATAAATTCATCTTTAATTAGTAAAAATAAACTTAAAAAATAATGATAACCTGGTCCATATAAATCAGTTACTGCAGGAATGCTTTTATGTGGAAACCAGTAGGAAAAAATAAAACTTGTTTTGGGACCTATGCCTTGAGAAATATTTAGAGCAACATTGTAATGGTAACAACTATCACCTCCTAAGTTTGGTAAAAAAATATCACCTGTTTTTCTAAGCATATAATAAATTCTTAAAAAAAGTCCTATAAATAAAATTATTATAAGATTTTTAAATTGAGATTTTTTAAATAAAGATAAATAATTTGAATTCATTAAATATTTATTAAATTAAAATTTGAATAATTTTATTTTTTATCATCATCAATTATATAAGTTGGTCTTTTCTTTACTTCATCAAGTAAATAACCAATATAAATTGAGATTACACCGAGTATAAATATTAATAATCCAAAAAAGAAAAGTTGAATTAATATAATTGTTGTAAAACCTGGAGAGTCAATATTTCCTGTGAAGAATAGTAACGCATAAAAACCAAACAATAATAAACTAAAGAATAAAATAAATGATCCTACAATAAAAATTAAAATTAGTGGTGTTTTTGTAAAAGAAGTAATTGCTGAAAAAGAAATATCAAAATATTTAAATAAAGAAATTTTAGATTTACCATAAAATCTTTTTCTTCTTTCATATTCCACTCCAATTTGTTTAAAACCAATAAATGAAATAATTCCTCTAATATAAAGATTTTTTTCTTCAAAGGACTTTAAGTAGTTAATTACTTTTCGATCTATTAGTCTGAAATCCCCTGCTCCATGAGGAATTTTAATATCAGAAAATTGTTCCATGTATTTATAAAAAATATTTCTTAACTTTGATAACAAAAAAAACTCTTTTCTTTTTTTTCTTATACCATAAACAACATCATTTCCTTCTTCCCAAAGTCTAATAAATTTAGATATTAATTTTGGATCATCCTCACCATCAGCATCTAATTGTACTGCGGCATCTCCAGTACAAAGATCATAGCCCGCCTTTATATTTGGCTGATAGCCAAAATTTCTACTCATTTTGAAATATTTTATATTTGGATTGTTTTTTACATAATCTTGAGCAATTGATGAAGATCCATCATTTGAATTATTATCCATGAAAATAATTTCAAATAGATACTTATTTTCTTTTGTTATTAATTCTTCAATTTCCTTAAATATATTTACTATATTTTCTTTTTCATTATAGAAAGGTATAATTATAGAAATTTTTTTTTTCATTTAATATCAATTTCTCAAGAAAAAATTTATTTTATCGTGAATAAATTTAATATTTTTACTTTTTAAACCTTGGTGACACCCTATTAGCAATCCATTTTTCATAATATAATCAGAATTTGGAAAATTCCCTAATTTATTTTTTGTAGAAATTAAGTTTTTAAATGCTGGATGTCTTAAAATATTTCCACTAAATATAGGTCTTGTTTGAATTTGATTATTTTCTAAAAAAATTTGTAATTGTTTTCTATTAAATTTTTTATTTTCTTTAATAATAATTGGATAAGCTAAAAAATTTGTTTTTACACTTTTTAATATTTTTGGAATTATAAAATATTTTTTAAGCCCTTGAAAAAAATTTATATGATTTTGAAAATTTTTAACCCTTGTTCTAGAAAATAAATTAAACTTTTTTAGCTGAACTAGACCAAATGAAGCACCAATTTCAGAAGGCTCAAAATTATATCCTATCTCCGAAAAAACAAATTTCTTATCATAATCAAATCTAGATAATTTTATTTTTAATCTATTTTCAATATTTTCAGAATCTTTTACTAATGTTGACATCCTGCCCCAGCTTCTTAGTAATTTTGCTTTTTCATGTACTGATTTGTTGTTGGTCATAAACATTCCACCATTTCCTGCACAACTGATTATATGTGATCCATAAAAACTTGTTATTGAAATGTCACTATAAATACCTGTTGGTTTACCATTAATTTTAGCACCTAAGGTATCAGCAGAGTCTTCAATAATTTTTAAATTATACTTTTTTGATAATTTATAAATTTTTTTAAAATTTGGTATATTTCCAATTAAATTTGGTAATAATAAAGCCTTAGTTTTACTAGTTATTCTTCTTTCAATCAAATCTGGATCTATTTGTAATGTCTCTATATCTATATCAACGAATATTGGTTTTGCTCTAGCAAGTAAAATTGATGATACTGCAGTTCCAAAATTTAAACATGGAGTGATAATTTCATCTCCAGCTTTTACATCTAATGTTCTCATTGCTAAAGTTAAGGCAGAAGATCCAGAATTTACCATTACCCCATATTTTTTTTTAAAAAATTTAGATATTTTTTTTTCAAATTTTTGAACAGATTTGCCCATCTGAGTAGTTTTTTTTAGTTGTCTAACTACAGCACTTATTTCTTCGTTATTATAGACATTTTTTCCGTATGTAATTTTCATTTTGTTTTTGCAGCTGTTTTATAAAAATTTTTAATTTGATTAATTGAATATAATTTCATATCTGATTTTTTAAAATATTCATAATACCAATCACAAGTATAGCTTATCGTATTTTTTTGGTTCAAAATATTTTTCCACTTTAATTCTTTTTTTGCTTTTATAGAACTTAAATTTAATCTTTTTGACTCATAAAAACTTTTTTTACTTGATTTTCTAATTTCATTTTTTTTTCTAAATTGAAGCAACATTTTCTTTGTCAAATCAAAAACATTTATTTGATTTTCTAAAGGTGGCGCAAGATTCCATGAATTAAAAGTATAATTTTTTTTGTAAGCATATTCAGAAGCAGTCAAGTAGCCATTCAAGCAATCTAAAACATGAATCCAAGGTCTTATAAAATTATGGTTTCTTAAAGTTAAACTTTTATTGTTAAATATTGAATTTATAATATCTGGAACAAGTCTATTTTTTTTCCAATCACCTCCTCCTATTACGTTTCCGGCTCTTAATGTAATAATTTTTTTTTTAAGATTTTTATATTTTAAAAAATAAGATTTAGAAATTAGTTCTGCAGAAGCTTTGCTGGCACTATAAGGTTCAGACCCTCCTAAAGCAGATTTTTCAGTATAATATTTAAGATTTTGATTTTCGTTATAGCATTTATCTGTGGTTATGATTACCACGAGTTTTGTGCTTTTAGATTGTGCGCAAGCCTCTAAAACAGATGCTGTGCCAATGATATTAGTCATATAACTATCAAGTGGTTTTTTTGAAGCATTTGAAACTATTGACTGAGCAGCTAAATGAAAAACTATTTCTGGTTTTTCAAAACTTATCTTTTTTCTAAGTTTGTCATAATCTAAAATAGATTGAGAGTTTAATTTTTTTTTGTAAAGAATTTTATGTAAACACTTTGGTCTAGAAGGATAATCAATAGAATAACCATAAACTTTAGATCCTAAATACTCTAGCCAAAGTTTTAGCCAGCTTCCTTTGAAACTAGTGTGGCCGGTAAGAAATATTTTTTTTTTATTCCAAAAATTTTTTTTAGGTAATATATTTTTTACCACATTCGCCATGGTGCATTCTTTCTATATAATTTATTTAAGTATTTATAATCTCTCTCGGTATCCATACAATGCCAAAAACCTTTATGATAATAAGCTGTTAATTGTTTTTTTTTTGTCAATTTATGCATAGGATCCTGTTCCCACATAACATTTTTACTTAGATCAACAAAATTGAATATTTTTTTTTCTAAAATAAAGAAACCTCCATTTATAAGATTATTTTCATCCACAACTTTTTCACTAAAACCAGTTACTAGGTCATTTTTTAATCGTAATGATCCAAATCTGGGGATAGGATTAACTGCTGTTACTGTAGCAATTTTTTTTTTTTTATTATGAAGTTTGATCAATTTAGAAATATTTATATCTGAAACACCATCACCATAAGTCATTAGAAATCTGTCAGAATGGATTTCGTTTTTTATTAAAAATATTCGTCTTGCTGTAAGAGTGTTTTGTCCTGTATTTATACATTTTACTTTAAAATCAAAATTTAATTCCGATATATATTTTTTAATTACATCTCCTTTGTATCCCAAACATATTATAAATTCTTTAATTCCTTGAGATGATAATATTTTCAAAATGTGCCAAAGTATAGGTTTTCCTGCAATCTTAATCATTGGCTTGGGAGTTACTTTGGTTAACGATCCAAGCCGTGAGCCTTTACCACCAGCTAGAATTACTGCTATCATAATTAATATAAAAAATAAGCCTTATTAAAATTTTTTTTTGATTGATTTTTTACAGTAAATCCAAGTGATGAATATTTTCCACCCAATGGTATACCACACCCTGATCCAATATATCCTGGGGGTTCACACAAATAATTTTCTTGCCACCATCGACTATCATACCAAAATTTAACTACATCAATATCGCATGCATCATCGCTATAAATATAGGAATCATCTTGAACATATTTCCAAAGATATTTAATACAATCTTTTGTAGATGAAATTAAATCAACATCTAGAAATAAAAAATCTATTTTTTCGCGATGAGTTTTCATTGTATCTTCAAAAAACCCTTTCCTAAATATACATACATCTATTTCTCCAAAATGATTAACATTTTTTTTTACTTCTTCTAGATTACCTTCATACATTCCTTTTTTATATTTTCCTGTTAATTTTAAATAAGGATAATTTCTGTCTTTATTTTTATCAGTATCTAAAGGCAAACCTTCAAAAGAATCATATACTATGAGTTTTTTACCAACTATTTTTGAAAATATTGATAATGAAATTGTTGTGGCACCTTTAAAACTACCACATTCAACTATATAACTATCCTCTTTATCAAGAGTTAAAATTTGTTTACCTAATTCTAAATGCACATTTATACTTGTTGCACTGTCAATTTTTTTTATTGAATATTTAATTCTTTTAATTATTTTTTCTTTATCATTTTTATTTAAATTATATTTTTTGCCTATATCACTGTTAACAAACTCTTCCTCAAAATTATTTGATAATTTAGATGCAGCTTTATCAATATAATTTTGAAGAAAATTTGGTAAGTTATAGTATAACTTTTTTAACATAATTTTTATGTGTATCTTTTAAAATATAAATTAATTTATTAGTTATCTTGTTTATATCGAATTTTTGTTCATATACTTTTTTTGAGCATAAATAAATTTTTTTTTTTTTTTTTCCACTTAAATTTGGAATTTTATTAATATTATAAATAAATGTATTTAAATCATTAAATTTTGATACAAAGCCTATTCCATTTTTTGAAACCATTGAATTTACTACACTATTTGAAGAAACTAATAAAGGTTTTCCAAATGATACATAACTTTGAAATTTTCCAGGTATAGTTTTATTCAATGACTTTCCATTTTTTAAAGTAATTATTAATGCAGAAGATGAAGATAATATTTTTTTTAATTTATTTTTAGTCATATAAGGTATTAATTTAATCTTGGATTTTAATTTATATAGCTCAATTTTTTCTTTCACATTTTGATATTGTTTTCCAGATCCTATAAGATTTAATTTGATATTTTCTTTTAACTTCTTTGATTTAAAAGCATTAATTAGAATTTCAAAATCCTGTGCATTACCAAAATTCCCTGCATATGTGATAAAATCAATTTTATTATTGCTATTATTGAATTTTTGAAACTTAAATTCTGAAGGTTGATAAAGTGTGTATATTTTTTTTTTAAGATTATATTTTTTTTTTAAATGCTTTTTAAAACTATCAGATTGAGTAATAATAGTATCTGATTTAAGATATATAAACTTTACAAACTTATCAATTAATTTTAAAATAAATTTATTTTTAATATATCCTGTATCCTCAAGAACTTCTGGCCATAAATCTTGAACCCAAACAACAGAAGGTATTTTTTTTAATTTTGAGAAATATAAAGCTGGAATTGTTTGAAATATCGGGGAGGTTGCAAATGTGAATATTATATCTGCTTTTTTTTTTCTATAAAAAATTAATTGATAAGTTAAATTAAAAACATATGAAAAATAGTTTAAAAAAATACTTAGAAATGTGCCACTCCCTTTGCTATAGTTATAAAAATAATTAATATCTATTCCTTTATATCGTCTATAATTTAAATTATTGTCATATTTTATATTATTATATCCAGGTTTAGCTGTAAAAACACTCAACTTGTATTTTTTTTTTAATTCAAAGGCAATATCATTTATTTTGAAATTTTCAGGCCAAAAATGTTTTGAAAATATCGATATATATTTCATAAAATATGATTAAAGAAATTATTCAAAGTAATATTGCTTTTAAATTTAAAATTCTCTTTTTTATGATTATTAAGTTTGAAATTATTTTTTAAACATATTTCAATGCATTTTAGTAAATCATTTTTTTCATTAATATCAAAACTTAAATCAGGTTTAATAAACTGTTCACTATAAGGAAGTTTTGGTGCTATTATAAATAAATTATACATAGACGCCTCAATTATTGGTAATGCTATTGTTTCATTTGAAGAGATATATACTAATGCTTTGCACTGTTTATATATATTTTGGAACCTTTGTTGATCCCTATCATAAAAATTAAATAAGTTAATTTTATGCTTATTTTTAAGTTTATTAAAATCTAATTTCTTTTTTTCTTTATCACTCAATGTAAGTAAAACTTTTGGATATATGTTTTTTTTTGATAATTCAATTAAAACATCAATTAATAATTTGTGATTTTTATGATTCATTAATGAGGCCGGGTAGATAAAATCATAACTATAATTTTGATTAGTATCAAGATTTATAGATTGATAATTCTCAAAGATATTTATTGTTTTAAGATTAATATAATTTTTTAAATGCTTACTTAAAATTATTTTTGATAATGGTGAAAAAACAAACCAATTATCAACATTATTTAGCCCTAGTTTGAAATCTAAATATCTCAAAAAATCCTTTGAGAACAACCATCTAACAGTATTTACTTTATAAAATTCTCTAAATAAATTAGCGTTTTGAAAAGTTACAGAAACATTACATTTAAATCCTAATATCGGCGGCAAACCATTTAGAAATATTAAGTTATCTTCTTTTTTTAATTTTAACTTTAAATAAATAAGAAAAATAAATATAGAAAAAAAATTATTACTTTTAAAAATAGAATTTTTAACTGTAATTTTTCCTTTTAATCTTTTATCTAAAATATAAATATAATTATTATTTTCTTTTATAAACTTCTTCAAAATATTTAAACCACCTTCTTTATGTAAACCAATAGAGTAAAAATAAGTTTTCATTTTAAAATTTAATTTTTTTGAAAACTTTTTCTTCAAAAATAAGATCTCTAAGAAGAAAAAAAACTAACAAGGGAAGCATTATTGGTAGATAATGATACTTTTTCCATTTAATTATTTTTTCTATATAAACATACTTAATATTAATTTTCTTGATAATATTTTGTAAACGAATTTTATATTTATTTCCATTCTCCTTTTTATAAAACTTTATACTAAAATCATTATCTATCCATTTTGCATCATCATCAGGATTAAAAAGAATTTTTCCTTGAAGTACTAAATCAAATAGAAAGACGTATGCCCAATTTGATATTAAATCAGAGTTTGGTTTCCAAAATTTACTAAAACTGCATTTTTTTAGATTTGATGTTCTGTGCAAACCATAAAAAAAGGCATCATCTGTTACATCGCAGTAATTAATAATTCTTTTTAATGCACTTTTTTGATCAAAAAAAGATGGAATTATTATTTTTTTTTTATTTTCTGCATGAACAAGTTCCCACAATGGCATAACCGTAACAGTATCATAATTCTTATCCAATATACTTAACGAGCTTTTAATTAAATTTGGTGAAATTCTATCATCATCTGCCAACCACATAAAATATTTTGAATTACAAATATTAAGAAGATATAAAAAGTTATTTATTGATCCAATATTTTTATCATGAAAATGAAATTCAATATTTAAATCATCTTTAAAATTATCTCTTATAGTTTTGTATTTTTCAGTATCATTTTTGTCCCCATTAATGCCAACAATTATTTTTATTTGTTTATACGTTTGATTTTTTAAATTATTGAGAGCATCTTTTAACAAATCAGGTCTTTTGTAAGATGGTACTCCTACCGTAACCAAAGGTTCTTGATTTTTTAAAATTTTGTTTAACATAAATTTTATTTTATAAGTAACTTTAATTTTTTATTTGATCCCCAATAGCTTTTTTTTTCATGGCGTATTACCTTTTTTTTTTCATGTTTAATTTTAATATTTAACTTTGATTTTTTAATCCATTTATTAACTAAACTGTTTACTGAAATTGGTTTATTTGAACAAACATTAACTATACCTATATTTTTGTTTAGTAGTGCTAGTTTCCATATTATTTTGGCAACATCATCAATGTACAAATAATCTCTTTGTATATTACCATTATTTATTTGAAAAAATTTTTCTCGCTTCCTTAAAGCTAAATTAAAGTTACCCCATAAATCGTTCTTAAAATTAGGTCCTCCATAAAAATAAAAAATCCTCAACCATATTAAATTAAACTGATACTTTGTTTTTAATTTTTCAATTTTTTTTCTTAATTCATCTTTAGCTTTGCCATATTTTGTAATTGGTTTTGTCTTTAGATTTTCTGATAATTCTCCAGAGTAACTTCCATATTCAAAACAAGTACCAGCTACAATAATGTTCTTGGTTCCAGATTTTACTAATTCTTCAATGAAACTTAAGTGCGAATTTACTTGTTTAGTATGTAACTTGGCATTGTAATCTTTAATATCCAATCCTTCCCACGCAAGATGTAATAAAGTTTTTGGAGAATTAATTTCTTTATAATTGATTTTTTTTTTATTAAATAAATCTTTTTTAATCCAAAAAATATTTTTTTTTTTCGTTAAAAGTTTTTTTTTATTATATATTAGGGAAATATTTTTTTTTGATTTAATTACTTTTTTAAAAATAATTTTACCAAGATGGCCTGAAATTCCAGTTATCAACATAGGCATTAAAAAATTTTTAGTTTTGGTATGGCAACTAAAAACTTTGTTTTCTTTTTTTTTAAATAGGATAATTGTATTTTAATTTCATCAGCAATATTCCACGGAAGAATTAATAGATAGTCGGGTTGATTTTTTTTTAAATAATCTGGGGGATAAATTGGTATCCTTGTGCCAGGTAGAAATTTATTTTGTTTAGAGGGCGCAGAGTCACATACAAATTCAATTAAATCTTGTTTAATACCAGCATAATTTAAAAGGGTATTTCCTTTGGCCGCAGCTCCAAAGGCAGCTACTTTCAATTTTTTTTTTTTACAATTTAATAAAAATTTTATTAAATCATATTTGTTTTTATCAGCAATTTTTTGAAATTTTGTATAAGTTTCAATTAAATTTAATTTATATTTAATTTCTTCTTTATAAACATTCAAATAACCCTTTTCAATTTTATGAGAAGTTGAATTCTTCTTTTTAGCAAATATACGTAAACTACCTCCATGGGTTGAAATTTTATGAACATCAAAAATTTTTAGACCATTTTTTAAAAAAATTTTTTTAAGTGTAATTACAGATAAATAACTATAATGTTCATGATAAATAGTGTCGTATTGATTGTTTTTGATTAATTCTAATAAATGTGGAAATTCGAAAGTAGCAACACCATTATTTTTTAATAAATATGAAACACCTTTGACAAAATTATTTATATCTGGCACATGTGCTAAAACATTATTTGCAATTATTAGATCTGCTTTTACTTTTTTTTTAACCAAGTTTTTTGACAAATTTAAATCAAAAAACTCCTGAATAACATTTATCCCTTTAGCTCTAGAATATTCAGCACAACTTTTTGAAGGCTCTATTCCTAAACAGTCAAAATTTTTATCTTTAAAAAACTGTAATAAATATCCATCATTACTTGCAATCTCGATAATTTTTGAGTTTTTATTAAGATTCAATTTATCAGTTATGTAATCTACATAAATTTTTGAATGCTTTAAAAATGATTTTGAAATTGAACTAAAATAAGGGTAGAAATCGTTAAAAAATATATCTCTACCTGCATAATCAATTACCTGAACCAACCAACAATTTTTACAAACATATACTTTTAGAGGATAATAACTTTCTGTCATATTTAACTGAGTTTTTGTTAAGTAAGAATTTGATGGAGGAGCAGTACCCAAATCTAAGAAACAATTATTTAGATTTTTTTTACAATGTCTACAATTCATATAAATTTAATATTATTAATAATATTCTTAAAGTCATTATATAAATTTTATTAACTCATCTTTATTAGATATCAAAGAAATTTTTAATGGCCACTTTATAGAAATTTTTGGATCAAGTGGATTAATTGATTTTTCATAAATTGGTTTGTAATATTCTGAATGCATATATATTATTTCACAATTATCAGTGAGTGTTTGAAATCCATGGGCAAATCCTTTTGGTATAAAAAGAATTTTATTTTCTTTAGAAGATAAAAAAAAAGTTTTATATTTTAAAAAATTTTTAGAATTTTTTCTTACATCTATTACTATATCAAAAATATTTCCTGATACTAATTTAACGATTTTATTTTCTTCAAAAGGTTTTGTTTGATAGTGCATACCTTTTATTGTTCCTTTTTTTTTTACATTTACGTGATTTATTTGTTTTATATTAAAATTAATATTTAATTTTTCTAATTCTTTAATACAGAATACTCGTGTTAAACTACCTCTATTATCTTTAAATTTTTTTAATGAAATTTTTTTTGCAATAGGTAATTTTTTTTTATTCATAATTAGTATGTATTTTTTTTAAAAAACTTCTTAGCAATATTTGATTTATAATATAATTTTTTTAAGCTTTCCCATAATTTTTTTTCTGAATTATACTCTGAATGGCTTACTTCCTTTTGAGAAATATATTCATCTAATCGTTTTTTTTCCCAATTCATTTTCTTTAAAAAATAATTTAAGTCTTTTTTTTCTTCTTCATGAGAATAATACGTTGGCTGCTGTAGGATTTGAAGAGCTTTATTTCTAGTGATTTCTTTTGAAACTAGTAAATTACTAAGATGTAATTTTCTTTTATCTACACCAAACTTTTTAGGAAGAAGATATGCTTGATAAAATCTTGTAAATACTGACTCATAATGTTTGTAAGGATATGGCTTGTAATTAATTTTTTTTTTTAAAAGTTCAATTGTTTTTTCTTTAGAATAATCAAAATAGTCTGGAAAAAGTACCCAGTTAATTTTTTTAATCAAAGTATAATATATATAATCAATAGAACTGAATGTTGGAAAAGTCTTAATTTTTTGATTTGTAAATTTTTTTACAATTGCTCTAATATTCTTTGCATCATTTTTAAACCAGGACCAATTTGATGGTATTTTAAAACCCTCTGTCGCAGTATTAGTTCCTGACAAAATATATTTTACACCATATTTATTTGCCATCTTATAATTTAATGCAAGCATTGCATTATCCATTAATAGCTCAATATCAATTACATTTGATTGAAAAAATGCCTCTTGTAAATTTCTATATTCTTTCCAATTAATTACATGGGTAAATAAATCAACTTTACAACTTCTAATTAATTTTGAAATGTTATGTTGTGCTAATTCGCTATTCCATCCATTATCTAAATGCACTACAAGAGGTCTTAATCCTAATTCACAAGCTTTTAATAATGAAAAAGAACTATCAACTCCTCCAGACACACCTACTATGCAATCATATTTCTTATTTTTTCCATGTAATTTAATTAATTTTATGAGTTTATTTTGATCTAATCTACTTTTCTCAAACTTAATACTTCTTTTTAAAAAATCTGTACAAAAATTACATATACCATTTTTATCAAAAATAATATCTTTAGCAGTAGTATCCATTATGCATCTTGAGCACATTTTATAAATTAAATTATTTTTACTTCTATTTTCTTGCATCATCTGGCATATATGAAATTAAAACAGCTCTATGAGGGCCATAATATATAAAAAAAGCTCCTACACCTACAGCATCTATGTTTTCATTCTCTAATACTTTATTTATTTCTTTGTAAGAATTTATTCCTCCATTTACTATTAAAGGAATATTAAGTCTTTTATTTATTAATTCTAATATTGAAAAATCAAAACCACTTAAAGTACCCTCTTTTGATATATTATTGATCAATATTTCACCAGCACCTAAATCTATATATTTTTGAATTTGAGTAATTATATCAATCTTTACAAATTTTTTTTTTGTGCTGTCAAATATTTTTTTTACTCCAAAAATATCTTCTTTAATATCAATTGATAAAACAACACTTTGACTTCCATAAATTTTTGACAAAGATTTTATAATTTTCTCATCCTCTAATGCAGCAGTATTTATTGATATTTTTTCAACTCCTATCATAAAAAGTTTTTCAACCTGTTTTAAATTTTTAATACCACCACCATATGTGAATGGCATTCTACATTCGTCTGCAATATCTTTGACAATTTCATAATTTAATTCTGAGTTATTTTTTGACCTGAAAACATCCAATAAAATAATTTCATCTACTTTAATTTCATTAAAAATTCTTACAGCATTTACTGGATCGCCAACATATTGATGATTTTTAAATTTAGTTGATTTAATTAATTCATCATCCTTTAGTTGTAAAATTGGTATAATTCTTTTTCTTAACATATTTCAATAAAATTTTTTATTACTTGCTTACCTTGATCAAAACTTTTCTCTGGATGAAACTGCACTCCATAGATATTATTTTGTGAGATTGCTGAATTAAAATCTTTAGTATAATTTGTTGTTGAAATAGTATATTCCTTACCTGTTTCAAATACAGCAAAGCTGTGTGCAAAATAAAAATAATCGTTTTTAATATCATTAAATAAATTACTTTTTTTTTTTATATTGACTTTATTCCATCCTATATGAGGTACTTTTTTAGTATTATTTTTAAATTTTTTACATTTATCATCTATAAATCCAAAACCTCTTGATGAACCTTCTTCGCTATTTAAAAAAAGGGATTGCATACCTACACATATGCCTAATATAGAATATTTCTCCTTTAAGACTAAATATTTTATTTCTTCAAGTAATTTATTTTGAATTAGAGAATTAATAAAAGAATCATAACTGCCTACACCT